>Ga0041059_1000347_pt1 | contig 33823 bp, 28 predicted proteins | sample AraColnosormetaG_FD_56232 | JGI IMG/M metagenome (GOLD analysis project Ga0041059, IMG submission 56232) | Arabidopsis roots microbial communities from North Carolina, USA - Col MF nosort | ecosystem: Host-associated > Plants > Roots > Unclassified | place: USA: North Carolina | collected...
TCTAAAAGATTGATTTTTTAAGTTTTCCATGTAATATTTATTGGTTAGTATTGGTGAATTGTAATTTTCAAGAAAAATAGTTAATTATCATTGGTTTAGAGGTATAGAAAACTGTAAAACACTAAAAATAATATATTTATAATCAATATTTAATATATTTTTTTAATATGTATGTTTTTTCTAAACAATCAAACAAAAAAGAACAAATGGAGTAATTCAGAAACCATAGAAGAGGGAGCACCTGTCTTCGCTTTTGATTGCTTTTATATTTCTTTTTCCCTTCTTTACTTCCGATTAGGTTAGAATGCATAGAGCCATAGATTATTAGTCTTATCACTTATATTATTTATTTTTGTATATAATATTTACTTTTATAAATAATTATAAATCTTATACTATTAAATTTTATAAACAGATTTATTGTAATATTTTCCAATGATACCATTTAATATATAGTGATGTTTCATATAAAGTTCATTTTAAAAATGAAAATTATGTGTTTAGCAAAGGTGGCAATAGCTTTTAGAAAATAAAGTAGAAAATAATGGGTTTGCCAACTGCCACATAAAAAAAAAACCTCTCTTTTAATATATACTTAAATGTAATAAACAATAAGATAATGATAATGTGATTCTTTAACTGTCGCTTAGTGTCGACGTTAGAAAAAAAGAAACACTAAAAATGTTCGGTTCATGTCGTTTTCTCCAATTCCTTTATCTCGTGCTTCTCTTCTCAATACGAGGAGGAGGATGTGTTGGCCCATGCGTTAAACAGCAGCACAAAAACCGATCACCAAGAAACACACCCGATTTATTTAGCAGCACACGAAATTGAAATAATATGTAAATTAAAAAATATACTCTTAATTTATTCAGTTTTAAATGTATTTTTTGGTTTAGGGTTTATAGACGGTTTCTTAACCGTCAAATCTAATGTGTGTGTGACATATTCTTCTCTCTCTCTCTCTCGAATCTTTCGTGTTGTTTGCTGTTCAAAATTGAAATTTTAAATATTAAAAAAAAAGAAGAAAACTTGTTCTGCTTCTTGTCGTGTCCGTCACAGTTTGAATTTCTCTCTCTCTTTCTCTCTTCCTCATAAAAATCTCTGCTTTACCTTTTCTTTTCAAAGGGTTTCATTTTGATTCTAGGGTTGTTCTAAATGCGACATTTTGACTGATGGGTCTTTGTTGAATTTGAAGAGAGCAAAAGAGAAAGAGATTGTTCTAATGGAGCCTCCAACGGGAATCTTGGCTTCTCTGTGGCAATTTATACTCTTCATTCCTTATTTCACTGGTTTACTGCTTCTCGGTGTCATTAAAGGTAACAAATTTCAGACTTGAGTTCGATGATGTTGACATGAGATTGGCTTACTTGATTTGTGTAGGCCTCCATTAGGGTTGTTTCATTTATTCATCAATTTGCTTCAACAGTTACTGAAATTAGCATTTCTAACCAATTTAGCGATCTTCAATGCCATAAAGTTCCCTTTTTTTAATTGAAGTAAACACCTAATCCGTGAACGTTGTTCTGTTTTAGAGATCTTGCTCACTAGTTTAGTGGCTTAGGATTTATCTAAGAGTGATTAATTGGTACATAACATTCATCAAGTGCTTCCGAAGTTAGTGAATTTGGTATGAAATTAGTTTCTTCAGTACTATAAAGTTCTCTTTTTTTAATTGAAGCAAGCCCCAAAGGCCAAATCCGTGAGTTCTTTTACTAGTCTTGTTGACAAGTTTTGTGGGAATGAATTGTTGTGAACGTTTCTTTACTTCTTTTTTGTTTGCTTAGGTATCGTTTTATGCCCGCTTATATGCCTTACTGTGGCTATTGGAAACTCTGCAATCATCTTAGGCCTTTTACCAGTACACGCGATTTGGACTCTATATTCGATAGCGAGGTACTTACTTCTTTCTGAAACAATCTCTGCCCTCTATAATAATACCATTGTTATCTCTTTCGATGTTGTTGAAGTGTTTTTGTTTGAAATCAGTGCTAAACAGTTAGGACCAATCCTGAAGATCTTTCTGTGTTTATGCGTTCCTCTTGGTGTCATTCTCTGGCTTGTGGTTAGTATCTTAGGAAGTGTTCTTGGAGGAGCTATTTATGGATTTCTTTCTCCAATATTTGCTACTTTCGATGCTGTTGGTGAAGGGAAGTCTAATCCGTTTTTCCATTGCTTTTATGTAAGTCTCTTTTTCTCCATGTCTCGTTCTTTATGTTATTGAAGATTAGACCTCAACACCTACATTGTCTGCTTTCACAATTTAGGATGGAACTTGGAGCACTGTTCAAGGCAGTTTCACCGTTGTTTGTGATTTTAAAGATGTTTGCTTTCACTCCTACTTTTCTTTTATGGATGATCTTCGAACATCTACTGCGAACCGTCACTATTATGAAATAAGGTCTTCAGAAAATTTCAGTAAATTGTGTGTATTGATTACTTAACAGTGCTTTCTTACAGTTTTCACTTATATTTCTCAGGTTACTTCAAATTCCAGGTGCTGTGATTGTTGCGGTTCTCGGAATTCTTGTTGATTTCCCAGTGATTTCACTCTTAGCATTGTGTAAAAGCCCGTACATGTTGTTCAAAGGGTGGCACCGTTTGTTTCATGATCTCATTGGACGTGAAGGTCCTTTCTTGGAAACAATGTGTGTCCCAATCGCTGGCCTTGTGATCTTACTCTGGCCTTTAGCTGTTGTTGGAGCAGTTTTAGGATCCGTGGTCTCTAGTGTCTTCCTTGGTGCTTATGGCGGTGTAGTCTCATATCAGGTTATTAAACAATGACTTTTTTTTTTGAGGAAAATGTGAATGCTGATGATACTGAATTGGTTTCTCTTGTCATAACACAGGAGTCATCGTTCTTCTTCGGTCTCTGCTATGTTGTTGCTTCTGTTTCTATTTACGATGAGTATAGCAACGATGTTCTTGATATGCCTGAAGGTTCTTGCTTTCCCAGGTTTGTCTCCATTGGCTTATCTAGCAATCTTTACCTCTCTCTCTTTCTTTTCATTCTAAAACAGTGGTTTTATGGTTTTGTAACAGGCCAATATATCGAAGAAACGAAGAGGGCGCTAGTACGGCATTTTCTGGTGGTCTTTCAAGACCGAACTCCTTCAAGACAACTCCATCAAGAGGAGGATCAAACAAAGGCCCAATGATTGACCTGAAACCGCTTGATGTACTCACTAGTCACACTCTTCTTTTGGTTATCTTTGTATTTAAACCTGAAGCCTATTCTTTTGATCTTTGCAGCTTTTGGAGGCTCTATTTGTGGAATGTAGGCGGCACGGAGAGATTATGGTAACGAAAGGGATTATAAATTCAAAAGACATTGAAGAAGCTAAATCTAGCAAAGGCAGTCAAGTGATCAGCTTTGGCTTACCTGCTTATTCTCTTCTTCACGAGCTTTTACGCTCTATCAAATCTAACTCCACCGGTTTATTACTCGGTATGTTTCAACAGTTTTCTGTCAATTTTCATAACCGCATTATCTAGTAACTATTTGAACATCATCAAGAAACAAACAAAACCGTTTCTGTGTTTTTGTTTAGGTGACGGTGTAACGGAGATAACTACCAGAAACCGCCCAAAAGATGCGTTTTTTGATTGGTTTCTGAATCCGTTTTTGATCCTTAAAGACCAGATCGAAGCTGCAAACCTATCCGAGGAAGAAGAAGAGTATCTTGGTAAATTGGTATTACTCTTTGGAGATTCAGAGAGACTTAAAAGCTCCATTGTTGAATCTGAATCTCCTCCTCTAACTGAACTCAGAAAAGCCGAACTTGATGCCTTTGCTCGCAGGTAAAAAAGGCAAAAAAAAAAACACACACAATCTTGTTACGGCTTTCTACTTCGGATTCTAAGATGTGTTTTTGGTTTTGGTTAGGCTTCAAGGATTAACCAAATCAGTATCAAGATATCCAACATTCAGAAGACATTTTGTGGAACTAGTCAAGAAACTATCAAATGATCTAGACAATAAACATAACCGTTTTGAAGGCGGTTCGAGATCAGTTCCACGTCCCGGGAAAACGGTGTCTCGGATTTTCAGCCAAAAATCGTTCAAGAAAAAGACAAGTAGCAATGGGTCAGATCAAGATTCACCAAACAGAGGGTTAAGAGACATTGATATTGTGTAAGTAAATGTTATGCGACCAGAATTAGACCGAAACTTCGTCTGCTTTTAGCTCTGTAATGATAAATTTATACAGATTCCAAGTGAATATGAAACTGTTTCATTTATCTAACAAATGTTTTACATTCAGCTTTTGCTTGATGATGTGTTGTTTCTCAGAAACAGCAGAACCGTTTCTTCTGCAATAGAAATAGCAAGCTTTTAGTTTTTCTTTCACTTTAGACCTCATTTGATCTAAAACATAACAAACATAGGCTGATGTTTTCGTTAGTCATAAAATCTTGAGCAATTGGGATTAGAAATGTTACCGTAGGTTCATCTTGAGATTTGTTATTGTCACGGCGTTGTGAGGCGGCACGACCACTTGCGTTTGTCTTTTTGTCGTCTCGAGCTTTAGCGAATATAACCGTAAATCCTTCGGCTGATGCTGGATCGTTCACGTCCCATTCTCCAAATTTTGGTAATGGTCGATCTTGTTGTTGTCGTTGTTGATTATTCTGAAAGTTTCCAATCACAAAAATGTTTGATTTCTATTATAATCCAACGAAAACACACATGAAAATGCTATTTTTTGTATCAAATTTGTGAAACAAATGAGAAAGAAATGAGAAAGATCTTACCGATGCCATTCAAAGATTGTGTAAAAGATGCAAACAGAACATGAGATGATCTTTCTTCAAACAACAAGAAAACTTGTTTGTCTTCTCTTTTAGTTTTTGTTTTCTTAAAAGAATTTGATTACGTTTAAAGAATTAGAATTTGAGAACAGATTAGCGTTTTCTGAAAGTTTAAATATAGGTTAACGTTTTAATTATTGTTGAAACTTGAAAACAGAAAACACCAATCTTTTGTAGCGAAACGGAACGCTTTTTCTCGTACCGTCTTTTGTTTTCGAGTGAACTTCATCGTATCAAAACTCGCCACGTGATCTACACACTTCTCGAGGCGAACACGCGCATTTCAGAACTTATCCATTAATCTCTGTGATTAACCTATAAGCCGGTATTTATAAACGGTCACGATTTTCCAAGTTTTTTAATCAACGGTCGTTATTACGTAGACGAAGCTAAGCCTCACATCTACAAATACGTATACATACATTTTTACATAATAATTAATTAATAATTACAGGTTATTAACAAATTAATCATTTTTAATAGACTATTAAAAAAACAATTTCATTTCATTTGCTCTCTTCTCCGAGAAAATGGCGTTTGGTTTGATCGGAAGAGTTGTTGGAACCAAATCATCACGATTATCCACGGCGGCGCGATTGATTCCGGCGCGATGGACATCAACAGGATCAGAAGCACAATCGAAAGCTTCAACCGGCGGCGGAGGAGCGAGTCTGAAGACGTTTCAGATCTATCGATGGAATCCAGATAATCCTGGAAAGCCAGAGCTTCAAGATTACAAAATCGATCTCAAGGATTGTGGTCCAATGGTTCTAGATGCTTTGATTAAGATTAAGAACGAGATGGATCCATCGCTCACTTTCCGTCGCTCTTGCCGTGAAGGTATTTGTGGTTCGTGTGCTATGAACATTGATGGATGTAATGGTCTTGCTTGTTTAACGAAGATTGAATCTGGATCTAAAGAGACGACGATTACGCCGTTGCCGCATATGTTTGTGATTAAGGATTTGGTTGTGGATATGACGAATTTTTATAATCAGTATAAGAGTATTGAGCCGTGGTTGAAGAGGAAGAATCCAGCATCTGTTCCTGGGAAAGAGATTTTACAGAGTAAGAAAGATAGAGCTAAGCTTGATGGAATGTATGAATGTATTCTCTGTGCTTGTTGTAGCACGTCTTGCCCTAGCTATTGGTGGAACCCTGAGTCTTATCTTGGTCCAGCTGCTTTGCTTCATGCCAACAGGTAAACTTAATCTTGTTTTCTCATAATGGATTCACTAATCAAAGTAGTTTTTTGAAGATATTGTAGGGCTTGTTGGTAGTTTACATTAGTACGTTATATGGGGTCACTTAGATTGCTTAAGTTTCTGTAGTTGTAGTTTAGAGCTGAAGGAAGGTTCTGTTTTGAGATTTGCTTGAGAATTTTGTTGGTTTGAGCAGTAAGAGTTGGTAGACGGATTATGTATGGCTTGGGTTGTTTTACTTGTTTTACATTCATTATGCATTGTCAATAGGGTTGTTTTTACTCCTTTAGTGTTAGTGTGGTACTGTGGGTTTAGCTCTTTGTTCACTGAGGAAAGGTGCTAAGGGATCTTTGTGCTTCTTCACCTGTCTGTAGAAAACCCCAAGTTCAATGGTCTGATTGTATCCATGTCATTATGTATGGTCATTTAGGTTGTCTTGCTCCTTTAGTTGTAGTGTAGTTTAGCCTACTTTGTTCAACTGAAATGGAGGAGGTATCTCTGAAGAAAGGTGCGAAGTACTCTTTGTGCTTCTTCATCTGTCTCTGTAGAAAATCTCAGATTCAACGGTCTGATTGTAACTTTGTCATTATGTATGGGCGTTTAGGTTCTCTTACTCCTTTACTGTAGTGTAGTTTAGCTTTATACTGAAATGGAGGAAAGGCCTCTAGAGTAAGCTGCTAAGGACTTTTTGTGCTTCTTCAGATCTCTAAATAGAAAACCGCAAGTTCAACTATCTGATTATATCTGTGTCATCATGTAAAGATATATACTATATAGGTTGTTTCTGTTCCTTTAGCTGTTGTGTAGTTTAGCCGATTTTGTGCAATTGAAATGGAGGAGAGACCTCTAAAGGAAGGTGCTGAGGACTCTTTGTGCTTCTTCAAATGTTTCTTGAATAAATTGCAACTATATGATTGTATCTGTGTTATTAGGTTAAAGTTTTGATCTCTCAAGGTATTGATTGTAACAAGAGGTTTATTCACATATGCAGGTGGATAAGTGATAGCCGAGATGAGTACACTAAGGAAAGACTTGAAGCCATTGACGATGAGTTCAAACTGTATCGATGCCACACAATTCTGAACTGTGCTCGTGCCTGTCCAAAGGGATTGAACCCAGGGAAACAGATCACACACATCAAGCAGCTTCAGAAATCTGGTTGAACAACAAATGAATCAGGCAGTACCTAATGGATTTTTGATTCTAATAATCTGCAAGAAACTCCAATTTTGGATTCATTCTTGTATTGCTGTCACAACTATCAGAATTAGATTATTTTGTGGTATATCTTGATGAATTTTTTTTGCCTACAACAAGCAATAAAACTCTGCTTTTTTTATCATCCACTCATTCAGCTTTGCCTTAATACAAACATTTGGATTTCGAGTTTTGCTTTATTGGTGAATAAGAGAGAAAAATGTTTACACATACCTCTTGCAACTTGGAAAGTAAATAACTAATCTACAAACAGATAAGCTTGTTTTTTAATGTGTTGAGGAAAATGAGAGACTAATGATCAGTTTTCACGGGATAGAGCAAGAAACACTGTAGCTGATGAGATCTGAACTTTGAGATCAGCAACATCAATGTCATGCCCGCCTTCGACTAGTCCCCATTTGTCCACCTGCATGAAACATGCGACAAAGATTAGTTTTTATAGAATGTCAAAGCAATAGATTTTGGCCAAGTGAGTGACAAAATGAAACCTGTAAATCTTCTTCAAGTCTAATCAATTTGATTGCATCATCGATCTGGAGTTTCCCACAGAAGATACCGAGGGCGATTACTATAGAGTGAGCTGATGCTTGGAGTGCATCAATGCTTGCGAGTTCACCATCATTCGTTTTCTTGAGCAGTTCTTCTACTGCTTTCACTAGCTTGTCGTCTTGTTTACCCCCGAAGATGCTAGAATACACTTTCGGTTTGACCCGAAACTCTGACTCTATCCACTCAAGTAGAGGATCAATACTCTCTACCTGAATATCTGCAAAAGACACAACTCAATAAGTGTAAAATCTAGGAGGTAGTTGAAATTGAAGAGAAAGTGTATTTTACCATGGACGTCACTAGTTAGATCATTATCTTCAGGTGCTCGGAAAAAGACGAGATCTTGATGTATCTTTCTCGATAAATGTTCTATGATCTTTGAACGCGTAAGAGGAACTCTTTCAAGTGCAGTACATGCTAGTCTCATAAGCGGCATTGTGAATGGTCTGATCCCTTCTGTTAGCTAACACAAGATCATCGTATTGATTGATACCGAGTCAGCTACCACACAAACATAAGTAGATGCAAAAGGATCACAAGAGAAAATGAGCTAGAGAACTGCAAGCCTAGTTCTTTAAATCTCACTTCAACTAATCGAATTATCAACCTATTGATCACATTAGAACTCAGATTGCAAAGTCCAGAAACCGATCAAACATTAGGGACACTAAAGAACGGTAAGCTCTCAGCTTTAAGTTGAATAAGCAATGAGCAGACCCAATTACAAGGATTCTAGCTAACTTAAATCAAACCCAGTACTGATCAGCTACAAAACAATAGCTAAATAGCTTAAAGCAATAAACTTTAGAAGTAAAACAGATCAAATTAGTGAAATGGAACAAACCTGATACTCCCACTCAGCAGCAATGGCCTTAGCAAGTGCCAAAGAACGAAGCTTGAGAGGTCTTTTCGAAGGGGTTTTAAGGGTTCTATAATCAAGCATCACAGTCCATCCATTTCCATCATCAGCTTCTCTAGTCGTCACTTTCTTGTAAAACCTCTTCCCTACGATCGAACCAGTCATGAAAGACGTCGGCATCGTCACTGAATCCGATTCGTTTTTCCGGCGAGAGTTCGGAGCTTTCACTAAGATGGGTTTCTCATTTTCCTTCTCGAATGTGAACGACGACGAAGATTCCGATGGCTGAGTATCGGAATCGGGTTGACGAGCGGCAGATGTCGTACATAAGGATCTAGCACGAATAGCAAGATTAGAGTTTCTCGCTGACTTAAAAGCTCTTCCGATTAACATCGCCGCCATTAATCCTCCCTCTCCGGTGACGAAAATGGGGACCTCCTTGCTTAGGGTTTTAGATCACATAGATCGTCAGATCCAAGCCTAAACGACGTCGCAATAACCCGGAGTGATAGTTAACCTCTACTACAATGAAGGTGTTTTGATAATTGTGATTATAATTACAATTTTATTCTATCTCATTGTAATCAGCTCTGTAATATAATATTTGTAAAGAATTTTTTGACAAATATCATTTGGGTTATATAGACAATCTTTTTTAAAAAAATTGGCTAAATTTAGTTTGTAAACTTTTCTATAATTTTCAAGAGTTACACTTACACCAATTCATTATGTGATATGTATTGTTTCATCCGTAAATTAAATAAACTAAAGTATTCTTACCCAAATAAGTAAATTTTATTACTCTAAATCCAAAAGTTTTGTTAATTAAGTGATCCGAGTCCCGAGAAAAAAATGATCCGAGTCAAAAATGCTGAAACTTAACTCAAAACGGCATCGTTTTAGCCGCCGGTTTCAAAACTTTAAAGAAAGAACGTAACCATAAAGAGCGCCAGATTCAGAGATAAGGCTCATTAAAATCACCTGCTTCACCCATCACGCTAAGATCGTGGAATCTTATATCACTAGACTCTCCCAGATCATGACACGTCATCATCTTCATCATGAGACCCATAATTTTTTGAAACTGTTTTATTTCACTCCCCAATAATATTTTCTGCTTTTAGCTCTTTTTAAGGCTCTTCAAAAATCTCCGTCAACGTCGAGAACAAAATTTGGAGAAATCGAACAGACGATCGAGATCGAGGAAAATGGCGTCGTGGAATTCGATTCCGCTGGAGATCTCGTACGAAATCGTTGGATGGATCGCGTTTGCTTCGTGGTCAATTAGCTTTTACCCACAGCTGATTTTGAATTTCCGTAGGAGAAGGTAATCTAATCTACCTTTTGTTCTTGAGATTTTGTTTCTATATCTGTAGTTGAAATTGAAATTGATGAAATCTTGGTTGTGTTTGGGAAAGTGTTGTTGGATTGAACTTCGACTTCGTGATGTTGAATTTGACAAAGCACTCGTCGTATATGATCTACAATGTCTGCCTCTACTTTAGTCCTGTTATTCAAAAGCAGTACTTTGACACTTATGGCGATAAAGAGGTTTGTTTCCTCTTTCTCTCTGTTATTCATTGAAGCATTAAGCATTTAATGAATTTGATTGTGGAATCTAGAAATGAGTTTTGTTTGGATTCTAAGATGGTTCTTGTTGGCTCTTATCTTCATGGTTACAAGTTTACCTTTACTTATTAGCTAATGAAGTCAAAATTGAAGATAAAAGTTTGTTCCTTTCTAAGTTTCAGCAAAAAAAAAACGCTTTAGATTGTTCGAGCTGGTTTAATTTTTTTTGAGTCGTTTTGTTATAATTGTTGCTTATTTCAGATGATACCTGTGGCTGCAAATGATGTTGCATTCTCGATCCATGCAGTTGTAATGACAGCTGTTACACTGTTCCAGATCTTTATCTATGAAGTGAGTAATCAAGTTTCTTAGGCTTGCCTTTGTCTCTTTATCCCATACAAGTGTTCTTTTTTTCCTGATGATTTCTAGTGATTTGCTCTCAGCGTGGACCTCAAAAAGTATCCAGACTTGCTATAGGTATTGTGGTTGTTGTGTGGGGATTTGCAGCTATCTGTTTCTTCATAGCATTACCTACACACTCTTGGCTATGGCTCATTTCAATCTTCAAGTAAGTTGTTGCGCAAAGCCTTCTGAACCAATTCTTTTAGTGGTAATCTAACAGTTTTGATGATAATGGTTTATTTGTTCATTGTTATAGTTCGATTCAGGTCTTCATGACATGCGTCAAGTACATCCCACAGGTCAGAAAAGATTCCAAACCTTAATTTTTTTCATTATTGATTGAATCAGCATTACTCAGATTTTATGTGTTTGCTTCACAGGCAAAGATGAACTTCACTAGGAAGAGCACAGTCGGGTGGAGCATCGGGAATATTCTTCTCGATTTTACTGGAGGACTTGCTAACTATCTGCAAATGGTTATACAATCTATTGACCAAAGTAACAATCTCTTCTCTATCACATCAATAGCTTTTGTTTTCTCTGATAATAACATTTTGAAAGAAAACTAAAACTATCTATTTCCTTTGGTTCTTCCAGATTCTTGGAAGAATTTCTATGGGAACATGGGAAAGACTCTTCTCTCACTTGTAAGAAAATTGATGGAGTTTTTTTTTTGGTTCAATTCTCTCTCTGTCTCTAATAAACGTCTCAAATTGTTTTTAACAGATATCAATATTTTTCGACATCCTCTTCATGTTTCAACACTATGTGTTATACCCAGAGAAGAAAGTCTCAAAATCTCCGGAAACTGGTGAGGAATCGAACGAACCACTCATTGATTCTTCTCATGAACATGTTTAAAGATCAGATTCTCAAGAGTCATTAGTTTCAGCGTTCCCACTGTATATGTTTATATCACAAAAAGGTACAAATGTGAGAACTCTTCAGATTGTCGTAATATCAGTCTAATGTATCAAATCAATTATCACAGAAACAGCAAATGTATAATACAATGTTCGATCTTGGGTTATATTTTAAGAAACAAGATGAAAGTTAATAGAGCACGATCCATTACCCATAGTAGTGCATCTACTAGTAGTCTTAGGCACAGCATAGAAGAGTTATATCTATGCAAGATCCAACCAAAGTCACTATGGTTCGAGGGGTACCATGAACCATCATCTTCTTGGCAGCGCATATCGATAGGGTCTTCTCTAAGGTTCCGTTTGCGTCCTCTGCTTTTTCTACCCACTTCTCTAATCTCCAGTTTTCTACTTGATGCATCGCGAGCTGTAGTGTACCCCATAGGAGTCCATTAACAGTGAACACCATCCTTTCTTGTCTTGTTTCCATACGTATCATGACCAGAAATTTCTATATGTATATCACTCTGTCATGACAAACTTTATTTCTCAAGTTCATTGATAATACATTTGGAACATGGAAATAACTTAAAACTAAGTAACTTACTTGAAATTGAAAAGATAGTCAAACTTTTTTTTTGTCAACTTCATAATTCTTCATTAAAAGTTTGCCAAAAAAAACAGTCAAAACTGTAAAACTCATTAGTTCTTTTATGGTAGAAAAGTTAAACAAAACAGTCAAAGTTTTTGAAACATTTATCAATAGTATTTTATGGAAGATGGTTAATATCATTTGACTACCATTGTAGATCATTAAAAGCAAGATAGCCTCTATATATATCTTAGTAACTTTTCTTCTAATGATTGTATTACTGGCTCTGCCTCATCTTCCTAAATAACTAAATCAAACCAGGATTCAAGTGGGAGGCCAATGCAGTCTTCACTTTCAACTTTCAAGGTATAGAAATGTAGCATATCTTTCTAATCAACCTAATAACTATGTGATACATTTTCTACATAATCACCAGTTATCTTCACCATCGGCACTTTGCTAATAGCGGATTATTGAAATATTTTAATACAAATGCATACACTTCCATATTATAATTAATGATGATTTATTCATATTAGTTTTTGTGGTTTGGAATCTACAGCCTAAGATGTCATTGATGCTACAAAAAAATCAAGCTCGTGGAACTAGAGCAAGCCTGAGCCAATTTGAGCCAAGAAAGCTTCTGATTGCTAGCACTAAACCCACCATCCCTGATCTGAATGCTGAACCTTGTTCCGACTCGGAAGAAGAAGAAACAGTGGAGAATCTCACAAGTCTTGCACCTCAAGATGCACACAATGGTCTTCCTAAGCTTATGTTCGACCTTGAGGTCGAGATCTTTTCCCGTCTTTCATGTTTTCAATATTGGAAACTAAATCTTCTCAACAAGCAGTTTTCGCAACTGCTACAAAGTCGTGAGATTTTTAAAGTGAGACGAGAACGTGGACTTGTGCAACCATATGTGCTTATGTTTTCGAGCGGTGAAACTTGTTGGGTAATGTTTGATAAAGGTTTCAAGAATTTCCGACAACTTCCAGAAATTCCTTCTGACTTTTGTTTCTTTTATGGAGATAAGGAAACGATTACTGCGGGTACGCATTTGATAGTCATCGGGAGAGAGGAGAAGCGTATTGTGGTGTGGCGATACGAACTAGAGGTAAACAAGTGGATCAACGATACTGAAATGATCACACCGCGGGTAATGTATGCTTCCGCAAGCCGTGGGACCGATGCATTTTTCGCTGGAGGAATCAAGACAAGCGAAAACGGGGGTCCTGATGTTGTGAACGTTGCTGAAAGATACAACTCCGATACAAAAACGTGGAAAGCGATGAAAGCAATGCACAAGCGAAGAAAATTTAGCTCGGGATGTTTCTTGCGGGGTAAGTTTTACGCTCTTGGTGGTCGAGATGAGAATGATGTGTACCTTACTTGTGGAGAAAGTTACGATGAGTTAACAGATTCATGGAAGTTGATACCAGACATGCTCAAAGGCATGACTTTCATGAATCCCCAATCCCCTCCACTTATTGCTGTGGTCAAGGACAACCTCTACTTGCTGGAAACATGGTTGAACGAGCTTTGGGTTTATGATATAAACGCAAACGTTTGGAAAAATCTTGGAGTTGTGCCTGTGAAAGCAAATGCTGCTTTAGGTTGGGGAGTTGCATTTAAGTCAGTTGGAGATAGGATTTTGGTGATTGGAGCTTCAGTTACTAAATCGTGGGATAACAAAATGTCAGTTTACACATGTTGCCCATTTCCAAAAGTGGAAAAGATTACTTGGGAGGAGACTAGCTGCGATTGTGTTCAGCTCGGCCATTTTATCCGTAACTGTTGTGTGATGCTTGCTTAAGGTTTCTGAGCAACATATATTGTGTTTCTGTTTTCGTTTTTATGTTTATGTTTAAAATAAGTTTTGGCGATTATGACGCCAAAACATAAGTCAAATTGTTGTTATGTCTCTCTGTGTGTGTGTGTGTGTGTGTGTGTATGTGTGTTTGTTTCTCTGTTTTGCTTTTGCGTCTTGGGTTTAGACGGCAAATCATCTCATAGAAATAAATATTTGTCGTAAACTTGTATTCCGATGTTTTGTGTTATTTATTTAAAAGTCGTGTTTATGTGCAAAAGATTACTTCTGTTTGTGTTTTTATAAGCTTTATTTACATAGTTTTGTGGTTTCCTCTTTGGCCATAAACTCAAGTTGTCAATTTGTATTGAAATTTGTTAACTGTTTTCAAGTGGCCTAAGTTTTATTTTATAGTGTCGGTTAGACAATCGAGTATCAAATTTAGTTTGAAGAAGTTTTACTAAATAAAAGATTAAACATATACAATGTGGGATTAGCGTGTAGTTTGGTTCTTTCCTTTTGTTTTTTGTTTTCTTTTTCTAGAAGAAGACAAATTCCAATAATTGAATAGTGGAAGGAAGTTATCTACACAACTCATTTGGTTTGGTCCACAAGCTTCACTTTAGGGAATTCGTCTTGACTTTTGACTATTCCTTGTCCCGCAAGTATATTCCTCTTCTTGTTATATCCTTCAAGCAACCTTTTTTATCATTTCACATCTTTCTTCTTCCTTTTTTTTGTGTGTGGTTAAGGTCTCATCGATCAACGGATAAGATGAAGCGTGAAGGCAAACAACACGGTATGGTGAGGACTTACCGGATTCTGCCTCCGTCGCTGAATCCAAGGCCGGAATCGAAGTTGGTCAACCCTTTGACTTCACGGCCAACCGCTGGATTATTTACCAAAGTGACATCAAAGCCGACCAATCACTCGAAATTCACCGGGAAATGTGGTCAAGCAAGGTGCCTTGACTGCCATATGCACCCGGTCACCAAATCTAAAGCCAAGACTAAAGGCTCTTCAAAGGTGAGAACAAATGATGTCACCTATAAGATGCTGACTTGGCAGGTCGCTGCCGGTGGGCCTAGACCCGGTTTGAAGCTTTCCGGGTTCTCGGCTACCGGAATACTTGATCTTATGTCTGATGATTATGGTTATGATCATGATTATGATTATGATGAAGAAAATGAAGAAGAAGAAAACAGAGGGAGTGTTGTAGAAGAAGTTGTGAATATACAGAGTAGTGATGATGGTGGTGAAACAGAAGAAGAAGGGTCAAATGATGATGATGATGATACAGATGATGATGGAAGGATGAGTTTTTGTGATGTGGGGATGATGATGATGATGGATCATGTGGAAGAATATGATGAAGGATGGTATTTGGTTGAAGAAATGATGACTTAACTGATCTCTCTGATTATCCCCCAATAATTGTCTTTCCTTTTGCTTTTGTAAATTTTATCATTTTTAATAACTTGGGGGAATGAATGATTATTTCTATGTAAATGTGATTTGATTCTTAAATCAAAAACTATGATTTATAATTGTAATTTATGTAAAGTTGAAACCTTTTCTCAACAACTCATTCCCACTCCAAATCAGAACAGAGGTTCAACTACTACTATTTATCATTCTTAATAACTTGTGTTAGTGTGATTTGATTCTTAAATCTTGTTTTATAAATGAAATTAATGTAAAGTTGATACCTTTTTCCATTCCAAATTAGAAAGAGAGGTTCCTGCAATCACATCTCAATGAAGAGCAATATAAAACTTAACATATCGAATTCGAATCGAGTATAAAGACTATGAAAGAAGGAGAAAGGTTTTTCATTGAAGATGAAGAAGATACATACATACAACAAAAAGGTTCACAAAGATACAATACCAGAAAAAAGAAACAAACGTTCTTCTGATATTCACTTTTTTCTTGCTACTGTGCACTCAAAGATTCTCTTTTTTAGTTTTTTACCACTCTTGAATCCTAGGACAGATCAATCTTTCTACTTGCAAGTGTTTTCAGAGATTCCTCTTCTGTGTTTTGGTGTTCTACCTTTGTCTTCCTGCTTCTGTTTCCCCAGCCATCTCGGGTTTGAAGCAAAGACATAGAAATGGTTTCTTACTCGTCTTTCTCTGCTGAATAAACACAGCTAGTGTCAGTATTCATATTACTAATGGAAATGAGAAAAGGCTTCTTCTCATGATTTTGTTAAAAGTCGAAATCTTACCTTCTTTATAGTCAGCTTTTGATCTTGAGTTTTAGTGTTTCCCATCAAACAGCTACATCACAACAACAGTATACAATTAGGATAGGAACATCAACTCAAATACACATTGACTCAAGAAGAGATAACAAATCAGTCTTACCTCAAGAAACCGAATCTAGGACGAACTGGTTTTTCGCTTTTCGTCAACGAACTATGAGTTATCGGTTTTCCACTGCAAAATTACAACATAAAACAATCAGATGGAGGACAAATTCTAGACAAAACAATCAAAGCTGCTTTTGTTACCTTATTTTCAGTGAGAAAACAAGCTCCATTGCTTTGTCCGGAGTTTCAGAAGTTGCTGATTTCTCTATAGACAATCTAACCACCGATGAGTTCTTGGTTACGGATTTTCTCTCTTCTTCTTTCTCTCCAACGAAACAACTCTTCTTCACCAACTCTCCATCCTCAGAGTGATTATCTTTCTCTTTATCATCATGAATAACCTGCAAATCATCTTCTTGTTCCAAAACCGCAACATTTGTTCTTACTGGCTCATCATCTTTCTCAATACTCAACACCAACTCTTCACTACTACTCAAGACTAACTCAGTTTCATCACCCTCTTCTTCCTTAACCTCATCCTTAGTCAATGTCTCCAAAGTGTTAAGCAACACCGCAACACTTTCTGGTTCTTGTTTAGGGTCAGAATCAGATGATTGATCTGAAGCTTTTGCTTTCTTTGCTTCAGCTATTTTCTTGTAATGAGCTTCAAAGAAAGCTTTCTTCTGAGCAACAGATCCAGGCTGAGAGAACTTCTCAGCTTCATCGACATACTTCTTATGCGAAAAACTTGACCATTTCCCCCATTCAAGATTCTCTGTCATGAATCTACCAAATGAAACTGATTGACTAAGCGCATGCATCGTATTATCCTGCAACAATCCAACATATCAAAATCAGAATCTTACCAAAACTCAAAACCAAAGTTATAAACTTTCTGGTGAATCAAACTGTTTCCAATCAAACCCAATTCAGATACTTTGAGTAAAATCAACATCAAGATTCATATCTATCAAGCTAAACCCTAAAGTTTGAAACTTTACATTCAAAATCTCCCAGAAACCATCGAATTTTCCCAGGAATCATAGAGAGAATGAAACTAACCTCATGAGATTCATTACGAGAAGGAGGAGCTGCGAACGAATAGGAATGAAACAGAACAGCAGATTCAGCCATTGGCCACAAAACCTCAAAATCGAGAACTTCTTCGTTGGAATCTCAAAAGGAAATAAATAAAAATCGAAGCGTTTTAATGGGTTTTCTCACCGAAACGGCTATAAAAGAATTTTTTCGAATTTTAAAAACTTTTATTTGTCAGCCCTAAACACATGTTTTAGGAGACGATCTGAAGAACTTTGGTTGAGATCTGGGTCCCACGAAACAGATAAAACTCAGAATATCTTTTTAAATAAAGAAGATACTCAATTTTGAGTTTTTATTTGAAAATTTGATAGGAATTTGAGAAACTGAGAATAAATTATGTATCAAAGAAGTCTAACAAGAATGAATGATTCTGCTATAGTTGTTGATATGAAGTGGCTGAGAATTGCAACAAGAGAGAAAACGAATTTTTTCTGGTGATGAAATATTAAAATGTGAAATGCTTTTTGGGAAAAAAAACTCTGTAATTTAAACTGAATTCTGAGTAATTTTTTTTTTTAATTTTTAGATATATCAACGCGTTTAAAAACTATTTTAGTTGTTTTAACTAAAAAAAATGAATCTGATTTTCTATTAAAAAAAACTTTATATTAGTACTTATATGCTTACATTTGATTTTTTTTGGTTAAAAAAATGAATCTGATTTAGGGTGTGAATATTAGAGTCATTAGAAAGACTAAAGAAATAAAATTGTAGATAAGTTTGGAGAAAAGTAGCCAAAAAAGAAAGAAGAAGAAATAAATACGATTTATTAGGGAAAACTAATTAGTAAGTGATTAGCGTTGGTTTATGTAACGGTAGGTGTACTTTTGTAACTCCAAATAAAACAGCTTTGAGTTACAAAAGTGATGTTGTTAGAATGAATACATTACACTTCAACCCATCACAAAAGCAACTACTTTTCTTCCTTTGCATCCAACAATTATTTAATCATATAGCTGAAAATATTGATTGCTTCTCTCCCATAAAAATAAACAAAAATGTATATTAACTCTTTTAGCGTTTTACTTTAAAACTTTTTTTGGTCAAACAAAAGATTTTATCATCGCTTTTATATCTCATAAACAAAATGTATTAGATTATTTGTCATCGTTGAAACTTTAATTCTTTCTCCTTCTTTAGAGATTAACCAAAACCAAGTTGAAGTTTTGGTTCGTTTTTTTTAATTCATATTTCTAAATTTCAAAGATTTTATTCATTATAGAATTAAAAAAAAAATTGACAAAGTAATAGTGAAAATTTCAGAGTAAAGCCTTAAATAATTATTTAAAAATCCAACATTTGGTGGCCTTTCAAAATATTTAGAAGTTTTGGAAAAGGGTATAGTCCATTATTCAAAAAAAGATTAAAAAATCAATTGAAGAGAAAATAGTTTAAAGCATTTAAAGGTTTGAATGAATTCTAACCAAATGTGTACAAAAAAAATTCATTATTGTATCTTCATATTTTTTAGTGAAATTAAATAACATTGGATTTTTTCCTTGAATACAAAAAACATCCAAATCCATTAAAGACTAATATTCAATAACACCACCTATAAATTCTTATGTTTTGAAAATAACCCCAAACTATTTTTCTTTCTTAACCCTTAAAGTTTCATTTTTCATATATTACACCAAAATTTGAAATCATCTTCTTTGATTGTTTTTGGTGTGAGCGAAGATGGGAAGATCGAATTCTCAATGCCCATCTCATTGGATTCTCCTCTGCTTCTTCATCTCTTCTCAGTTTTGGGGATTCTCACTTCCCACTTCGATAATTCAACAAAATCTCGAGGTGAAATTTTTAGGGTTTTTCAGCAATTTCAACTGTAAATTTCGTGTAGAAGAATGTCTGTATCACTTTAGGGTTTGTAATCGATTTGGCTTACTTGGGATTTACTTAGAATTCTAGATTTTGTTCAAATTTTGAAGCTTTGTGGTTGTTGTTCTACAGGGTTTTAAAGATCCTGAAGACGGTTTTCATGAGATTCATTGTTCAAGAGAACGTAGCAGAGTTGCTTGGAAAATCATTCAAGAGGTATGAATTGAAAGCAGTGGTTTTTATTATTTTTTATGCAAATCTGTAGAGTTTTCTCATTGATCTTTGTTGTTGCTGTGAAGTATCTCATGCCGTATGTGGAAAAGGAGCGGTATCAGTTACCGAGTACTTGTAGAGTTCATCGAGACAATGACATTTATAGAGAACAAGAAGAGCACAAATTGCGTTCAGATATTAATGAGTGGCGTTGTGGATTCTGCAAAAAGGCTTTTTATGAAGAGAAGTATCTCGATAAGCATTTCGATTCGCGCCATTACAATTTACTTAATGCGGTATATACTGATGCATTATTGTTAAAATGATCCATCTTTCTGTGACAATTCATACTGTTTTGGGGTCTATTAGCGATTCATAACTTATGTGCTTTTGAATCCAGAGTCATGGTAAATGTCTGTCGGATCTTTGTGGAGCGTTGCATTGTGATCTTGTTGTAGACACAGCTCGGCTTAAGTCCAAGTGTAATCCTGCAGCTGCTGCAAAAAACCGGCACTTATGTGAGGTACATATTTTTTTAGTTTTGATTCGGTCAATATCATATGACAAGTTTGGACTCTAATACTCAAAGAAACCTTGTAGCTTCTGAGAATTGCAAAGAACATTTCACTGAAAGATTTGAACACTTCTGAACATATTGTCTTCGTTCTGTTTCTTGTGTTCCCGTGCTTATCTGCTCTGGTGTGGTTGCATTGCAGAGTTTGGCTAATAGTTGTTTTCCGGTAAATAAAGGTTCATCAGCCAACCGTCTTCACGGTATTAGAACCTTCCTGAATTTTACTATCTTATTTCAACAGTTTTTGCTTGTATTGATCCATAAAGATTCACCACTACTTTTGGGGTTTAAACTTTACAATTGTAGACTTCTTCGTGGGGGGTTTTAATGATCCATAGAGATTCACCACCCTTTTTTGGGGGTTTTAACTTTTAAAACTGCAGATTTCTTCTTGCGTCAGTTCTGCGATGCACATACATGTTCAGGAGGATCAAAGCCCTTATCTCAAAAACCAAAGGTAACATAATAAACCCTTTTTTTGTAAATGATATTATATCATATCATATCTCATTTAATCTCAGTCATATGTTTTGCAGAAGAGGAGTATAGTGTACATTATTTTCTCCATCATCGTTTTGGTAGTGCTTCTTCTCTATTACAGCTTTGTCTATTTGTTCCGAAGGTAACAACAACATTAAAATACTGTTTCAGATTTCCTTACAACTCTAAAACCGAAAAAGGCCCTCATGAACTCATTGTTCTTACGTTTTACTAATCTGTAGAGGATTAAAGAGAAGATCTCAAGATTTGAAGCGTATTAGACACAATGGTCTGAAGAAGAAACCCTTCTAACCATATCAAGCTTTAGCTTTAATGGCGGCTGAGAGAGAGTACATTTTTTTTCTTTGCAAGATGATTACAATTAGGATCAGATTAGTGCATTTTGCAACATCCCTTACAATTATATCACTACTTACACCAATATTGTTACTTAGAATTCAATAGTGTTTACTGCAACTAGAGCGGTACAATCGCATTTAACATTTCTAAAACATTTCAAAGGTTCAACTTAATTTCATTTTTCATATTTGTTAGTATCATTCTTAATTATTTGGTTTAGACTTTTGAGTCTTGATCAACCATGATTATCTCGATCATTTTATCAATTGGGCCGTTTGATGAAAGGCCTTTTGGGCCAAATTACAAAACAGATATCTTTGGAAGAACCAAAACGACAACGTGGGATAGACGTTAGAGATGACGTGAAGAAAAAAAAGGAGATAAGTGGAACCTACTTTTTCCCAGTATAAGTCCAATATCACTCAAAGTCAGGACACTAATCGAATCATAGCCTCGTCTCTTTCAATCTCAACTTCAACGATAAACAAAAAAACAAAGTGGATAAATTCAAAGCACTTAAAATAGGTAAATAAATAATGACGTGAAATATAACAAGCAAGGTATCCTAACTTTTCTTTTGCTTTTTTTCTTCTTTTGGGCAAATCTCATACATGTTCCTGCATATTTTAAACACTCTTCGAATGTTTTATCGAAAAATTAAAAACATTCTTAATTAGGATGAAAATTACTACGACAGATCACACTATACGGTACTATAACGTGGATAATTACTACATAGTATTGTATTATTGAGCTTGTATAAGTATTTGTGACAATAATACCAAAGAGTTTTAGATATTTTATTGGTTTTTCTAAGGAAATACAGATAGATAAACCTGTCGAACCGGTTGATTTAGCACAATAAGCGGTCATGAAACGTCTTCTACATCAAAGTTCGTAAATTTCCATGAAACGTCTTTGAGCACCGAGGAAGAAAGTTTAAAATTCCTAAAGAAACACACAAATTAAAAAAGGCAAAACCTAAACCCCATATTTATTTGTCTTTTTTTCTTTATCAGAGAATTTTAAAAAGGTAAAAATAGATTATATTCTATTCCTTCAGAAAATTTTTATCGTCCTAAAATCTTCGTAGCCTGCAACAAAGAAAGACTAAGAAAGAACTAAAATATTTTGCTTCGTCTAATTACTTTTTTCCTTTGGATTTAATTCTCAGCCATCGCCGCCGTTTTCGGCGGTGTAAAAAATGAAGAACCGTAGGAAACGCGGTGGTTTAAGCAGTGTCGACGTCGTTGTTTCATGGAGAAGATTTTTCCGATTTGTTTCTTTGTTCGTCTTCTCCTTCGTTCTCTTCTCTGCTTTCTTCATCTTCTTAGGTATTAATCCAACAATTAATCACAACCGTTTTAATTTATTTATTATTACTTAATACTAATTAATATTTGTATAAATCAGGCAAAATTCGACCGGTGGTGCGGTCTTCGGTCAACGCAGTTCTTCGTGGTTCTGTACCGGTGGTTAAGGTGATCACGATCCATGAAGCAGTTGAGTTTCCCGACCAAACATTGATTTTCCTAAAATACCCTCCATCTTCTCGGTTTTTTACGAAAGAGGACCTCTTTTGCGTTTTCTCCGACGTAAACGATTCGTCTAAACTTTTTAAAGAGCTTCCTTTCGCGGTGGAAACCGACGACTATGGCCGTCAGATCGTACGGTGTTCCGCCGTGCCTCGTGGCAATACTGTATCCCTCGCCGTTTCGAGATGGAGGGTTGATGATTATAATCTCCAAGTAGGGCTCACACACCGATGGGATTGGCTGGTGTACGACGCCGTGATCGACGACGACAATTCCACGGTGGTTTTTGTCAAGGGGCTTAATCTACGGCCAGGAAAGGTTGCTGACGCGTCGAGATATGAGTGTGTATACGGTTGGGATTTCACAAAGCCCAAACTTTTGCTTAGAGCACAAGCTATCTCTGCGGCCCAAGAGATCGTACGTTGTAAAACGCCACTGACAGTATTAGACGGCCCAAGAAGGGCCCAATCTCAACCGGTGAAAGTTTCTGTGAGGATCAAAGGAAGTGGGATGCTTCCTTCTGTAGCTCATCCAATTAAACGTCCGGGTCGGATCAAAGTCTCGAAAACGTTTGAAACGTGTGTTTGCACCATGACGCGAAACGCAGCAAACGTTTTACGAGAATGGGTGATGTATCACGCCGGAATCGGCGTTCAACGGTGGTTCATCTACGACAACAACAGCGACGACGACATTGTTTCCGAGATCAAGAATCTAGAAAATCGCGGTTACAACATCTCGAGACATTTTTGGCCGTGGATCAAAACTCAGGAAGCAGGATTCGCAAATTGCGCGATTCGAGCAAAGAGCGATTGCGATTGGGTCGCGTTTATCGACGTCGACGAGTTCTTCTACATCCCCTCTGGTCAAACTCTAACCAACGTAATCAGAAATCACACGACAACACCATCATCGTCCGGCGAGATCGGTGAAATTCGAACGCCGTGTCACAGTTTTGGACCGTCGGGACTTAGAGATCCACCGCGCAGCGGAGTCACAGCGGCGTACACATGTCGTATGGCGTTACCGGAGAGACATAAAAGCATAATTAGACCGGAATCGCTAAACGCAACGCTAATAAACGTCGTTCATCATTTTCACTTAAAAGAAGAATTCGCGTTTGTTGACGTGGATAAGAGTACGATGGTAATTAACCATTATAAATATCAGGTTTGGGATATTTTTAAGGAGAAGTTTAAAAGGAGAGTAGCGACTTATGTGGCGGATTGGCAAAACGAAGAGAATGTCGGGTCGAAAGATCGGGCACCTGGTTTAGGGACCCGACCCGTTGAACCAACTGATTGGGCTGAGAGATTCTGTGAGGTGAGCGATATTGGGCTTAGGGATTGGGTGTTGGAGAAATTCAGTGACCGTAAAACGCAGCGTTTAGTATGGGAGAGAGAAGCAAGGAGAGTGGAAGATGAAGTTATAGTTCAAATGGGCTCGTGGGCCGATAAAAGAGTTGGTCGGAAGAGGAAAAAGCAATTAAAAGCCCAATAGGTTTTGTTTTTGTTTTCTTAATTTCCACGGTGAAAAAATAACGTAGAGATAGGGACATATTTGTAAATATTGATTGCTTCCCGGGGAAAAAAAAAATGTTATACTCTTTACTTAATAAGTTAATAAAAAACGTCAGTTTAGACTTTTATAATTGTAGTTTTATCAAGAAGAAACTTGATGGTGGTGATTTAAAACAAAAAAAATTGATGGTGATAATGAATTTATGATTATCAGCTTATCATTGTTATGATATGGTTACACCAATCATTACCATAAAAATTTGACATCAGTCGGCGATTTGTTTCCCACATGGCTATGGCCTATAAATCTATAATACAGGTTTCATTTTCTTGCAAAAACAAAACACCGGTTCTAATTGTTTTTTTTTTTAATAATGGACTGGCTTTAATTCTTGCATATATTAAAATTTGTTACGCATAATTTAATTAAAAATAAATCTGATATACTTTCTTATATCTAATAAATAAAAAAGTGAGTAATAATTATGATTAAATATGATTAAGAGGCAATTTCTCTTAAATATCTATTAGCCAAAATCCCGAGAGCTTAATATATGTGCTTATTATAGTTATCCATGTACACGTATATAGAAATTTATTCTAAAATTTTCGTAACCAAAAATGAATTGGCTCCACGTCTTTTTGTCCTTTGAGTATTTAATTCTATCTAATCCATAATTTATTAAATTATTTAGGAATAATCAATGCTATGAGCCCCATAATTAAAGGTTAATTTGTTTTTATGAGATAATTTTACCTTCATTGCCTACCCCATAAGAGTCCATAAACAATAACTCACTTTATGACAAAGATTTTTTTTTTTAAAAACCACTTTTAAAACTTTCTGATTCTGATTGAGAAATCAATAAATAACTTTTAAAACTTTCTGATTTTACAATATATTTTCAGTTTTTTTTTGCCTTCCATATAATTGGCCAATTATAGTAACGTGATAGACAGAATCACATATAATCTTTAACAGCTGTCTTGATCAATGCATCAAAAGCCGGGGCCAATTCAACAAAAAAAATAGAAACAAATCTTATTTTTAGTCCTAAATTAAAATAAAATCTTATTTTAAGATATTCAATAAATTTCAATATATTATAAATAAAAAGTTTTCTCTCCTATATAAACAAATCTCACAAACCTATTTACACAACAAACAACACAAATCTTTTTCTCATTCATCAAAAGAAAAAACCAAAGCAAAAAAAACTCAAAACGTTTTTGAAGATAATGATGATGATGACGAAGATGTTTGTTCAGATCGCTGTGGTTTGTCTATTGGCGACGATGGCCGTTGTGTCCGCCCACGAGGGTCACCACCACCATGCTCCGGCTCCAGCACCAGGACCCGCATCTAGCTCAACCGTTGTTTCGGCCACCAATATGTTCACCGTCTTGGCTATTGCTGCCGTGGCTCTCGTCGTTGGTTCCAACCACTAAGTTGGTTATTACATTCGTCGTTTTGTTTCGGTTTCTATGAAATTGTTCTCTTGACTTTTAATATATTTTGAATTTTTCTCATTTGTTTTTAACTCTCTCTATGTTGATCTGATTTCTTGAATAAAATAAAAGTTTATTGAACGTGTGTTTTTAATTACGAAGATTTGGATTACAAATCCGATTCTTAGTAACCGATGAAACCAACGTCTGTGTGTGTTTTTAGCTAGGAGATCTTCGAAAACAATTGTTTCCTTGTGAAAACAATGTTTTTTAATTTTACGAGACTAATCTATAATCTGCCAAGACCACTCGAAAAGTTCATCAACGCTTAGGTTATTGTTTTTAATGTGCATGAACAATTTTATTAGATAGAAGCAGCAGTATATAGATACAGAATACAGAGCATGAAATTGAGTTCTAACTTCTATGTAGATGAAGAAATTTTTTGATAATTTGGAGAAGTCAATAGCAAAATATTGTGATAAACGCAAGTGGTTTAGAAAGAAGGAAAAAAAAATCAAACTCTTCTTCTTCTATAGTTTTTTTTTACATCTTAGAAATTATAACAAAATAATCAAATCTGGTACTTTTAGGAAAACCAAATATTAGTGAGCAATGCTTCTACCTAAGCTCGAGTTTCTTTTTACACACACACTTGACACAACACAAACAAATAGTGATATCATGAATCATTCATCAAGAGTCAGTCCCATTACCAACAAATCCAAGATAAATTACGAAAGCCTTGTTAAATGGTAAATAATTGATACACCTGTGTGAGACCGAGAGATCGATCACAGGCTTCAAATTCCCCCAAGAACAATTGTTGAAGAAACACAAGTGTTATAATGATTCAAGGCTTCTTCCTAATGCTCCATTAAAGCGGCTTCGGTTTCTGAAAGAGGAGCTGCACAAGGAAAGTGAAATTTAACTTCATGAACTCTGTGAATGACACCAATATCAGATTTTTTGCAATCTACGTATAACTTAGAGAAAAATCTACATAACGGTTTTTCTTAATAATCGGCCATTTCTTAGTGCGTTCTTCTATTTAGACGATTAAACTACCATTAAACATATGTAACTATGAGGATGGGCAACGTACCTAACAAGTCTTCATAGGCATCTGATAATAGGGATGAGTCCATTAGTAAAGGTGGGGAAAATACTTGATCATCAATATCGTAAAATGATTGTTGTGCATCAGAAGCTACACTGTTTGATCCAGCAACCGACAGAAACCCGTTCCCATTATCGTAATCTTTGAATGAATCAAGATCATCATACGTGTCAGGTATATCGCTGTACTTGCTTGGTGCAAAGCTATCGGGAACATTGGGTTCAAGAAACGAAGGCTCGCTCAGAGAGGTAAGTGCTCTCGACCCTCTGAGAGGCAGGGCTTTGGTTTCTGATGGAAAACGGGAAAAGCCAGTTGCTGAAAGAGGTACAAAATAATGCTCGGAGCCCTCATCGGATTGACTATCCCGTGATGAGCCTGCTGAAGAAGGAATCAATAAAGCCGCTTCCCTCACAGATTTCTTCAGGTTATGGACAAAAGAACTGCTTGTATCTGACACCAAAATTAGAGTGTAAATTTGAATTAGTAGATAACACATATTGTGATGAACTACTCATTAATTAGTTTGAAGTGGAATAGGCGTAGAATGGATGATTGGTACCAAAACTAAAAGCGTTAAAAATTCACATCAGCAAAACCTTCTTTTGATATTCTATTACTATACATGTTTCGTTTTAGTAGAGAAGGTTATTATGTCACAAACCAGTCGGTAAGTTGTCTGGTCGAGCATTTGATAGTGCTTGGTCTGTAGAGTTCTTCTCAGACAAGCTTTCCATTTTATTGACCTGGGAAGCCATTGTCTGTCGCTTTTGTCCATTTCCTCCTTTACCAGAAGAAGTAGGAGTGGAACTAAATAACTGTGGAAGCTTTAATGTAGGACTAGCTGAGACTTTCTCGAGCTGAACATTAGACATTGTCGAGGTCAGCTCAGCAACATCATTTGATACACCTTCCTGTATCACAAGAAAAAAATTTACATGAGCATCTCAATAAATTATGCATCAGAAGAGAATAAAAATCAAGTCATCCCCTATTACCATAATTCTCCCACTGCCCTGAGATTGTAGAAGTGAAGATGCTTGTCCATTACTTCTCGTAACTGGAGGCAAGGTTGGGGGAAGACTATTAACCATCTCAGTACATTCCGATATGGACTTTTGTATGGCTGGAGAAACTTCCTTTAATTGGTTGATAAGAACCTGCATATAGTGTGCCATCAGCAGTAAGAACATAGTAGAGATTGAGCCAGAACATATGAGTTTGATGCATAAGAAAGGTTTTCGGAGCATGCTCCAAGAGATCCTACAAACAGCGTGGTAATATCAAAGATCTCACAACTTTTTGATACACTCTCAAGACAAGCTGGATCAGAATATCCACCATTATTATGGAACTTCAGGATCTCCAGTTAAACAAAATGCCTTGCGTTCAATAAAACGGAAATGCTAGGAAAGCAGAACTTTTTAGTTTGTTTTTGTGACATGATGTGGATGCATTGTCATTTTCATCAATGCCCTTAAAGAAAAGCAGCTTTCTTATGTACATGTTTATACATTGTGCATTTGACTTCCATAGTTGGCCAAAAGTTATTTCTAAATAAGGGAATGAACAAGCTACCATATTTACCTGAAAGCTAGCTAAATGTTGTTGATGTTCAGTCAAAGTTGCAGCCAATGATTCAACATGCCCACTTGTACCACCATCACTCGCAGTCCGCAAAATATCTGGACCATCCCCATCATTTGCTTTAGCCTAGAAACATGTACAGATGGAAAATAAGTAATCCTGAATTCCTCATAGAAAACAGTGTGTGGAACATTAAGCAGTGAGGGTCACTGTATAATTTGCGAAAATGATAAAACATACTTTCAGTGAAAAAAACCACAACAAAACATGAGAAGACATACCAGAAGAAGAGACTGTTTATGAATACGCTGTAATGCATGTGTCCAGCGCCTTATGACTTCCGCTACATCGACTGTCTGATTGATCTTTCCACCTCTATCATCTACTCGAGAAAGTGTTTCATCACTTGCTTGTGAGCTGGCTGTTTCAAAACTATCTACTAAAGAGTGGTCATGCATGTTTGTGTACGATCCATCACTTAGTTCTTTGTCATCCGCAAGTGAAGCTGAATCATCTGAGTGGGCAGAGAGTAATTCTGCTCGAGGAACTTGAGAACTCTGATCCATCGCTGCAAGTAGGGCCGATCCTGAAATCCGGTATCTACAAATCAAAGAAAACCAGACATCAGTAAATGGGTAAGTGGAGTTCAGGCAATGTGTCTTACAATTAGCCAATTACCTATGCTCCCTGTGAGCTATCAAGTCCTCAATGGGACCTGACGCAAGAACTTCATGCTGACCTGACGATAGTAACAAAAACACAAAACTGTAAACTATATAACTCCTGCATAATTCTGTATTTGAGAACTTATCTCTGTATTAACTTGTAAGAACTAAGAACAAATAGAACAGCATAAAACCTTACCTTTACGAGCCATTATAGAATCCCATAACCTAGTTGCCTTTGAAACTAGATGAGAATTCTGACTGGAGCTAGACACAAGGTCATCCCACACTTCTCCTTCCTGCTTCACTTTGTTTCTCAAATCGTTAAGTTTCTCTAGTTCCTGTTGAAGGTAAGCCTGATGCCAAAGAAATAGAAAATGAAATGCATCAATAAAAGCCATAATAACCAGACAAGAAAATGGAGTACCTCTCACCAAAAAATAACGTCTTACCTCTTCAGCACAGAGACCACGGAACTCTGCAGTCATCTCATGGGCTAAATTAGACCACATGGCCTGTCTTTGTACCGCAGTCTCTGCATTTTTAAGAAACCGACGGCGCTCAAGCACTATCCGGGCCTGAAAATCATTTACACACACATTTCTACGTTATCCCATGAACTAGTCAACAAGGTTCACATAGACCAGTGAAACTATAACACACAATCTTGAAGGTAATGCTTTCGGTACTACCTTGGTTACAGGAAGCAAAGTAGCTGCATGTGAGAAAGAAACGTCAGTTAGAGAAGAAGGTAGAGGATTGGAAGCTACATCAGCAGGAAATGTCCGCCTATGAACTTCTCTTAACGCATGCAGTGAAAGTTGCCACAAGAGCTCCACAAATCTGCAATCAAAACAGGAAGTACCACATATACATATCAGATCACCTAATGCTGCGCAATCACCCCAAGAGCTTAATACTAAGCCTAAAGCGCCCAACGAATACGAAGTGGAGATGACTAAACTAGTTGCTCGTTATCAATCACTAGAAAAAAAAACCTAATGAACATACATACATAAGAACCACATCAGCGTAGCCTCAACCAACCTTGGTCCACAGCAAGTGGCTAGTGATGAAACCCTCGAATTACTCCTTGGTAATGCCCCTTGTGATTCAAGCTCGCTTATAATCGCTTGAACAACCTTCAGATTCATAATTCTAGTGTTAAGTAAACTATGAATTCAATAAGAAAGAAAATTGCTCACAAAACACTAAAAGAAACTTGATTACTCAAGCCCTCTTTACCTTACGAAAATCGCGAGATTGAGCCGAATCGAAAATTGGCCAAACCTTATCAAAATCCTGAGAGATCAAGACAAAACAAAATCAAACGACTGACTCCAAAATCACTATGTGCGAAACCCAGAATTTCAAAAATCAATTTCGTAACGAGTGAGCGAGAGAGAGACAGTGAAGATTCGCACCTTTGAAGACTGAGCAGGGCCACGAAGAGAAGAGAGGATGAAGTAGAGAAGCTGTTCACCGAGCTTTGGATTCGAATGGCGAAATAACCCGACCCGAGGCGTGCCATTGGAGGCTCCGAGTCCGATCACATTCGGATCCAAACCTAAAAGCAAACAGTTTGTGTACATTGCACTCTCGAGCTCAAGTTCTCTCTCCTTTTCTCTGTCCATCGTCATCACCGTCGTCGCCTCCGATCTTCTTCAATGGTTTTTTTGTTTCCTTTTCGATTTTTTTCCCCTTTTAATTGAATCTCGATCGAATTTTGTTGTTTCCGGCGACTTTTTAAATTTTAATCCCTCCATATTATAAATTTACAGAAATTGCCCTTAAGTTTTTTTTGAAGATCCCAACTTGACATCAAAATTTATATGCGTAAAAAGACAAAGCAAATGAGATAAATGAAAAAGAGAATATATTTTTTTGAATAGTATTAGATTGTAAGAATCAATGATATGATAGTTTGTTTTAACACTAACAAAAAACGTTTAGATCTTAATTTTCCAATTGTAATTTAGATATATTTAAAAATAAAAATAATAATATGTAATGGAAATTCATTTGAATGATTTTGTTTTTGGGGTGGTTGGACGCAAACATCGTAATCGTAGACAACTACACTAACAAATATATTATTTTATTTTAAAAACAAATTTTCAATAATTATAGATTATAAACCATCTATAATCTATAATTTATTTTTTGGTTTATAATCTATAAAACAAATTCGGTAATTTCGGTAATCTTTTCGGTAATTTTTTGGTTTATATTCTATAATTCTATTAATTTTTAAATCTAAACCAAAAAATTACCGAAAAGGAAATTTACAAGATATTCAAACAAATACGGATCGTAATATCATAAACAAGAGCAATAGGGGGTAAAACGTGAGCTTGAAAGACTAGAATACTCAATTTGTAAAATACTTTGGACTTTATCCCGACGACACGTCAGTTAACCACAGGCATTTTCAAATGAAGACGCGATGCTAATGCTAATATGCGCCTACGGCATTGTGAACAAATCACAAAAGCCACGTCACAAATGTTCCGCCATATCTGGTTTTATTGTGTGTTTTATAAAGTAAAAAAGTAGAAATCAAACCGGAAACAACCGTGGAAGCAAATTTGTCCCAGTTAACTTAGAGCATATTATAAAATAATACAACTTGAAACATTGTTAACAGTTTTATAAATTCGTAAGAAGACCAAAAAAATGTATACTTTGTTAACTTTTAATAGTTGGGTTATTTGAAAGATTCTAATTTTGGGGCAATGCTTGAGAAAATTGATTATTCATGTGAGATGGTATTGGTCTATTGGATTTACTAATACTGCCAATTGTTATATGGAGATATAATTTTGTATTGGTACAACGGAACCTGGTGGACTTAAAATAGACACTGTACGCGTTTTGTTGTTATTAAATTTGCATTATCGGTCCAACGGTCGACTTTTATAACTTTGTGTAGTATTTTATATGCTAATCTATCTATTATCCTTAAATTTGAACCAAAGCAAACACATTTGTAGGAACATTGCTTAAATTTAAATTATCGTGCATCTTCCTATTTATACCAGACTAACAAAAACGAAAATTCTATTTAATATTTCTATGTTTAAAAAATATAATTCACTTGAAATCATAGATTCTTTTAAAATATTAAGCTCTAGAAACAATTCAACCACATACCTTTCTATATAAAATCAATTATCATTTACCAGCGTCTTTCGTTAGAAGATTAATCGCCGCAAAAATCAAAATAATAGTTCCTATATCAATCAAACCATATCTAGATGAAACTGAAAATATAAAATAAAAATTTTAAAAAAAAATGGTAAACAATACGAAACAAGGAAAGAGAATCATACCTAGTTACCATGCCGTCTAATACAAGCAGAAAATAATGAAACCCTAAAGTATTGTTCTAGTTTTCATCGAGACAAATATGTTAGGAACGCTTTTGATTATACTCGGCTTGATATGGTTGGGACAAAAATTAATATCTAGTGCCCCACAATTTGTGAAGAAAAGAGCCATAAGCTATCGGAGAGATGAAGGAGGTGAAGATAGGATCAGTGCATTGCCGGACGATTTGCTCGTGCGGATTTTGTTATTGGTTCCAACAAAGGCTGCAGTGGCTACCATGATTTTGTCAAAAAGATGGCAGTTTATTTGGACGATGGTGCCGTAGCTGAAGTACATAGATATCAAAGATTTTGGTCACCAAAAAAAAAAATCTAGACCGTTTATTTGGAGAAAGTGAGCGACGACAACAGTCTATTTAGTGGTTTCTTAACGAGTCATTGCGACTCCACAAGGCACCTATATTAGAAAGATTGACTATAAAACTCGGTCCACATTGTCCTGTTAATGCTAACGTGGGAAAGTGGATTGGAAATGCGGTTGATCGCAGGGTTCGTAAACTAGCGTTCCAGCTCATGTGGTCCGCAGAACCTACTAGCTTGCCCAAAAGCCTTTATACATGTGAAACGCTTGTGTATATATCTCCATCTTTCCAACAAGGTTTTTGTAGATGTTTCTTCTCCGGTATGCCTCCCACCTCTCAAACGTCTTCTCCTTGTCTTTGTGGTATACAAAGATGATGATTATGTTGTTAGGCTCTTATCGAGTTGTCCTATTCTCGAATATTTGTATGTGTTGCAACATGAGCAAGACAATGTGACAAAGTTTAGTGTAAAAGTTCCATCTTTAGAGACTTTAATATATTTTTATCGGAAAGCAAAAGTACTTGACGAGGAAGATATTGGAAGATCTTTGGCCATAGATTCTAAGATTTTAAAGAAATTCTTCATCGCAGATTATTCTACAAACTCGTGCTCGATTGAGAACAAACCTAGCTTTGATAAAGCAGTTATCTACGTTTATAGTTACCCTGATGACAAATTTATGAGATCTCTTTCCTCAGTCAGATATCTCGAGATACGTCTAAGCGTTGCAACGGTACTTTTCACCTCACTTTTATTTATACTTTATTTATTTATTGTTATGATTTACATTTCCAACAGTTACTTACGTGTTGTTGTGTTCATTGCATATTCCGTGTTGCCACGCCATTAACTTCTCACAGCTTATAGAGTGCAAAATATGTCTCTTTGATGTAAATTGGTTTGAGCCATTAGTGTCTTTTGCTTCAAAATTCTCCTGAACTGAAAGTTCTTCTCATCGACCAGGTCCGTGTTTGTGCATGCATTAATAAAAGTAAAAACTTCAAAATTAGCAAACATGTTAATTACTTTCCTTGATGTTGTTGCTTCGCAATTATGGTATAGGAGTGAAGCTTTTTCGCGTTCGTGGAAGAAACCGAATGATATTCCTCCATGCTTGTCAACCAAACTCAAGATCTTTGAGTGGAAAGAATATGGAGCGACAAGCGAAGAGAAACAAGTGTTAAGTTACATTCTTGCCAACTCCAAATGTTTAAAGAGAGCTGGAATCTCTTTGAAATCAACCTGGAAATGGAATAAAAAGAAGATAATGAAGGAGTTGAAATCCATGTATAGGATATCAACAACATCTCAGCTTCTCTTCTCCACTCAACTGGAGTTTAAGCCTTTGTGGACTCCATTTAGAAACAACGTAACTAACCTCAAAATTGGAGTTTGATGCCTCCCCGTCCTGACTAGTACTAATAAGCTATATCAAGACTCATATGTATATATATCTGCTAGTTTTATTTCTAGCTTTTATCATATATATATATATATATATATATATATTTTTTTTGAA
>Ga0041059_1000348_pt1 | contig 33782 bp, 31 predicted proteins | sample AraColnosormetaG_FD_56232 | JGI IMG/M metagenome (GOLD analysis project Ga0041059, IMG submission 56232) | Arabidopsis roots microbial communities from North Carolina, USA - Col MF nosort | ecosystem: Host-associated > Plants > Roots > Unclassified | place: USA: North Carolina | collected...
ATTTTTTATCCTTATAATTTTTTTTTTTTTTTTTTTGAAATTCTATTTTCTGATTTAGGTTATCAATCAACAACGCATGCCCAAGGAACTTCTTCAGAGTAGCCTCAGGCCAATACTTGTTAATCTGGCACACACAAAGAATCTCAGTATGCCTTTACTGCAAGGTCTGGCACGCCTTCTCGAACTTCTGTCAAATTGGTTTAATGTAACGTTAGGAGGAAAGTTACTGGAGCACCTTAAAAAATGGTTGGAGCCAGAGAAACTTGCCCAGTCCCAGAAAGCATGGAAAGCTGGAGAAGAGCCAAAAATAGCGGCTGGTAATTTGGGTTTTGAAAATAACTAATTGATGTCTAGTCATATGATTATTCACTTGAACACAACTCTTCTTTTGTTTACATGGCAGCTATTATCGAGCTCTTCCACTTACTTCCACATGCTGCATCAAAATTTCTAGATGAACTTGTAACCTTAACCATTGATTTAGAAGCAGCTCTTCCTCCTGGGCAAGTGTACAGTGAGATTAATAGCCCATACCGTCTACCGCTTACCAAATTTTTGAATCGATATGCGGCCCTCGCGGTTGATTATTTCCTTTCTAGATTAAGTGAACCAAAATATTTCCGAAGGTGAGGACAATGTCTTATGATAAGCTTTCGTTCACCGCATCTTGTAAGAAGTTTACTATAAGCTTGGAGTAGATTTTCTAAATATGCTAACTATACTTGCTATTTCCTGTAAAAACAAAACTCAGGTTTATGTATATAATCCGATCAGATGCTGGCCAGCCGTTAAGAGAAGAACTTGCAAAGTCTCCACAGAAGATACTGTCATATGCCTTTCCTGAAATTTCGCCAAAACCTGATCCTACATTGAGCACGACGGCTTCAACTCCTCCTGCTACATCATCTGGAGATGAAAATCATATCTCTGTTAAATTAGAGAGTTCTAATGTGGCATCAACAAAGGCTAATATAGCATCCGATGCATACTTTCAGGGGCTCTATCTCATCAAAACAATGGTGAAACTGATACCCAGCTGGTTGCAGAGTAACCGCAGTGTTTTCGATACCTTGGTTCTCATTTGGAAATCACCTGCAAGGATATCTCGTTTGCAGAATGAGCAAGAACTGAATTTAGTTCAGGTAGTTTCTTCTATCTCAACCACTTATAATTTTTGGCTTTGCATTGTGTTTCATGCTGAAGCTGCGTAGTTTGATAGGTTTCCTGGAAATAGCCAGGTATGAAAAGTTAAAACTGATGTCTAAGATTAGAAACCATTACAGGTAATGATTGCTGCTGATTTGTAGCCATATACTGGTGCTAGAGATTTCGCTACACTCTGGAATATGTTAAATTTGTTTCGATTGAATTCTTGATTTGCCTGTGTTGTGATGGTATGCACATTTTTTCTTATATTGCTTGTTGGAACGCTCCTGACATTGTTTCAATTTCATCTTTTAGTATTTATTGAGCTACCAACGTATATATAAATTTCTTTTTAATCATGAGGGTATGGTGAATATAGCTGTGACATTTGAAAATTGAATAGTTTTCCTTTTGAGTTATGTAAAATATTGGAATCTGAAGTCTTTTGTGTCCTCAAACTCAGGTGAAAGAGAGCAAATGGCTTGTCAAGTGCTTCTTAAATTACCTGCGGCATGAAAAATCTGAAGTGAATGTTCTCTTTGATATTCTCTCCATTTTCTTGTTCCATAGCCGCATTGACTACACCTTTTTGAAGGAATTCTACATTATTGAGGTATCTGAGATTTTAAATTTTAGTTACAATTTCTATCTGACTCCATTTTAGTTTTCACACTTTCAGCAGTAGTATAGTATAATAACTGGGATATATATTCATCAGGTTGCAGAAGGATACCCGCCCAACATGAAAAGAGCACTCCTACTGCATTTTCTTAACCTTTTCCATTCCAAACAACTCGGCCATGATCATTTAGTTCAAGCGATGCAAATGCTTATTCTTCCAATGCTCGCCCATGCTTTCCAAAACGGCCAAACTTGGGAGGTTATTGACCCTGATATAGTCAAAACCATTGTTGAGAGGCTTCTTGATCCACCCGAAGAGGTAGGTTCCTTTACTCCCCTAAACAAATATATCAAGAAAATTGTGGGGAAGACTTCTTTATAATTGTCATACTGGTTATGAATGTATCTGTACAGGGTTTTGGGGGTTACCCTGTACAAATGTTCATAAATTTATTTTTCTCCACTTTTTCAGAATTGTTAAGATCTTATTGTTAAATCTCCTCATGATTATTGTAGGTTTCGGCTGAATATGATGAACCTTTGAGGATTGAACTTTTGCAATTAGCAACTTTGCTTCTAAAATATCTTCAGAGTGATTTGGTTCATCATAGAAAAGAGCTCATTAAGTTTGGATGGAATCATCTCAAACGGGAAGATAGTGCCAGTAAACAGTGGGCATTTGTTAATGTTTGCCACTTCTTGGATGCTTACCAGGCTCCTGAGAAAATCATTCTTCAGGTACCGTTAAAATTTATATGTCAGTGATGTTTATTGATTTTCTTGAATAGAGAAAAAAATAATTTTCTTGAAACTTCTGATATCATCGTATTTCATATAAATCTCCTCTTTCCATTGGTAAAACCCTGTTGTCATAACATTTGTGTATGACTGTGACGGTCAATTATTTAGCTTAAGTGGAAATCATTTACAATGCGATTGTTGATAGACAAACTACATGAAGCGAGATCTGAATGCATATTTTTCATAAAAATGCATGTTTGTTAGACTTCATGGTACTATGACATGCACGTGGTTAGTTTTTGTCTATGACGTTACTCCTCCCTGCATCTGAGTAAGCTGAAGAGAAGCATATGCCTACAAAAACAACTTCGTCTAATTATTAAGTGACACAAATGTAATTTGCCAATTGGATGTAGGTTTTTGTTGCACTTCTTAGGACATGCCAGCCGGAGAATAAGATGCTAGTTAAGCAAGCCCTGGATATTCTAATGCCAGCGTTGCCTAAAAGGCTACCTCTTGGAGATTCACGCATGCCAATTTGGATAAGATACACAAAGAAAATTTTGGTGGAGGAAGGTCATTCAATTCCAAATTTGATCCACATCTTCCTACTTGTTGTTCGGCATTCAGATCTCTTTTACAGCTGTAGAGCACAATTTGTCCCTCAAATGGTGAATTCGTTAAGTCGTCTAGGTTTGCCATATAATACTACTGCAGAGAATAGGAGGCTCGCAATTGAACTTGCTGGATTGGTTGTCAGCTGGGAAAGGCAAAGACAGAATGAAATGAAAATGGTCACTGATACTGATGGAACCAGTCAGATTACTGATGAAATGCATACTTCATCTGGTGCTGATCCTAAGCGTTCAACTGATGGGTCTGCCACATCAGAAGATCCAAGTAAACGAGTCAAAATCGAACCTGGTCTCCAATCAATCTGTGTAATGTCGCCTGGCGGTGCATCATCAATCCCCAATGTAGAAACTCCTGGATCTGCTACCCAGCCTGACGAGGAATTCAAGCCAAATGCTGCCATGGAAGAAATGATCATTAATTTTCTCATAAGAGTAAGGCTTTATACTCGTATCTTACACCATGGAACATATATTTTACTTTGGTTAGCTTTTCAATTCTCTTAACCATGTCACCTCATGTCTAAGAGTGTATGTGCGTGCCATTGCTCCAGCTATTACAAATTCATCTATAAGTCGAGTTGAATTTATCAGAATCGACCTCACTTCTAGTTTTGTTTCTCTGTTTTAAAAATATTTCGCTTTCTTGAACAGGTAGCGTTGGTAATTGAGCCTAAGGACAGGGAAACCAACACTATGTACAAACAAGCATTAGATTTGCTTTCACAAGCTTTGGAGGTTTGGCCAAGTGCTAATGTCAAGTTCAACTATTTAGAGAAACTGCTGAGCAGCATGCCACCGTCTCAGTCGGATCCATCAACAGCACTTGCTCAGGGATTGGATGTCATGAACAAAGTTCTAGAGAAGCAGCCACATCTTTTCATTAGAAACAACATCAACCAGATCTCGCAGGTATAGTTGCTGCAGTAACCTGTTATTCTAAGATTTGAAATACAATAGTGTTGTTTGCCTGCTGTCACTTGATTTACTGTTTGTTTCTTCACTAGATTCTTGAACCGTGTTTCAAACACAAGATGCTCGATGCTGGTAAATCGTTGTGCTCCTTGCTGAAGATGGTGTTCACCGCATTCCCATTGGATGCGGCTAATACACCTCCTGACATAAAGCTATTGTACCAGAAAGTCAATGAGCTGATAAACAAACATGTGAATACTGTTACTGCTCCACAAACTTCAGGAGATGATAACTCTTTTGGTTCGATTAGCTTTGTACTTCTTGTCATCAAAACCTTGGCCAATGTACATAAAAACTTTGTCGATTCATATGTGTTGGTGCGTATCCTTCAGCGCCTTGCACGAGACCTGGGATCAGCAGTGGGTTCTCATCCTAGACAAGTACGTCATTCTTACTTAAATTTTTTTCTGCTAAGAGGTCAATACTGCTTGCTTTCGTTTGTATGGGAAGTTTAAATGAGATTTAAAAATTTACTTGGCATTTTCCACGTTAGTGAGTATTGGAATCTCCTATGCATCTTTTCAGCTTTGCACCAGTGACTTTCATTAATGTCTTGTAAAGATCTTAGGAGTTAGACTGGTTCCTCTCTTACATCACCTTTCTACTCAGACTCATGCTTTATGTTATTAGCTGACATCTTTCTGGTCTTTTCATACATCAAGATATCATTTCTATCCCTGTTTTCCTGTAATCTACCCTTTTTCCATCTGACTAGTGGATGGAGACTAGATAACCTAGTCGTTACCCAATCACGGCTTACTCTGGATCTTTTTCTCTCCATTTCCAGGGCCAGCGAACAGATTCAGATTCTGCAGTAACTTCTTCTCGTCAAACTGCTGATGTTGGAGCAGTCATATGTAATATAAAGTCGGTCTTGGAACTTATTGATGAAACGGTCATGCTTATAGCAGATTGCAAAAGATCTGTTACTCAAATTTTGAACACCTTGCTTTCCGAAAAGGGTACTGATGCTAGTGTGCTTCTCTGCATACTAGACATGATAAAAAGGTGGGTTGAGGATGATTTCAGCAAAACAGGCGCATCTGGTTTGTCTGGTTCTTTCCTTACCCAAAAGGACGTACTTACTTTTCTCAATAAGCTTTCTTATATTGATAAGCAACACTTCTCATCTGAGGCTTTGGAAGAGTGGGATCAGAAGTATCTTCAGCTGTTATATGGACTATGTGCTGATTCAACAAAGTACGTTCGTTGCTTTTTCATTTTTCCTCCCTTTTGTCACATCTTTCTGTTAGGAGATGGATAATATATCTTCATCTATTTAATGAACAGGTATCCTCTAGGCCTACGGCAAGAAGTCTCTCTGAAAGTTGAAAGACATTTTATGCTTGGTTTACGGGCAAGTCATCCTGGGATGAGAAGGAAGTTCTTCTTGTTATATCACGAGTCTCTTGGAAAAACTTTGTTCGCGCGGTTGCAGTATATTATTCAAATTCAGGATTGGGAAGCTTTAAGTGATGTTTTTTGGCTTAAACAAGGTCTTGATCTCCTTCTAGCTATCTTAGTCGAGGACAAGCCAATTAGCCTGGCGCCAAATTCTGCAAGGGTACTACCACTTTTGCCTTCAGATAATCCTGGAATACAACACCAAGCTCCTGCTAACTTAGAGGGTCCCGAAGAAGTTACTTCAATGTTTGACAGCATTGTTATGAAGCATGCACAATTTCTGAGCGCGACCAGCAAACTTCAGGTGATTACAAATCATTTAAAACTTTCTTTAGTGTTATCATGGGTCTTTCTCTTTGTTATTCCTGATCGAAAATGTTGACTAGATTACCGTAAGTCCTTAAGCGCTATATCCACCTGATCCATATGGGTTATCTGAATAATACGTTATTCATATACTGATTACTGAAGTTTATAACTTTTTGAAATTTCCACTATAGGTGGCTGATGTGGTCATTCCTTTAAGGGAGCTGGCTCACACGGATGCCAATGTTGCATATCATCTGTGGGTTTTGGTATTTCCAATTGTATGGGTAACCCTGCTCAAGGAAGAACAAGTAGCATTGGCTAAACCTATGATTTCTCTACTATCGAAGGACTACCATAAGAAGCAGCAAGGACACCGGCCAAATGTTGTCCAAGCACTTCTGGAAGGACTTCAATTGAGCCACCCTCAACCTAGGATGCCTAGTGAGCTTATCAAATATATTGGAAAAACGTACAATGCATGGCATCTCGCATTGGCATTGCTAGAGAGCCATGTGATGTTGTTCATGAATGACTCAAAATGTGCTGAGTCTCTTGCTGAGCTTTATCGTTTGTTAAATGAAGAAGATATGAGATTTGGGTTGTGGAAGAAGAGGTCCATCACCGCTGAAACAAGAGCTGGACTTTCATTAGTTCAGCATGGTTTTTGGCAGCGTGCTCAGAGCCTCTTTTACCAGGCAATGGTTAAGGCAACCCAAGGCACGTATAACAACACAGTCCCTAAAGCTGAAATGTGTCTGTGGGAGGAGCAGTGGCTTCACTGTGCCAGTCAGCTTAGTCAATGGGATGCCCTGGTAGATTTTGGCAAAAGCATTGAGAATTATGAAATACTGCTTGATAGTCTTTGGAAATTACCCGATTGGGCATATTTGAAAGATCACGTGATACCAAAGGCACAAGTGGAGGAGACTCCAAAGCTTCGTTTGGTTCAATCTTATTTTGCCCTTCATGACAGAAATTCAAATGGTGTTGGAGATGCTGAAAACACAGTGGGGAAAGGCGTTGATCTTGCCTTGGAACAGTGGTGGCAGTTGCCTGAAATGTCTGTTCATGCTAGAGTGCCTCTACTGCAGCAATTCCAACAACTAGTTGAGGTTCAGGAGTCTGCTAGAATTCATGTTGACATCGCCAATGGGAACAAAGTTTCAGGAAATACTGCGGTTGGTGGACTTGGTAATCGTTATGCAGATCTGAAGGATATTCTTGAGACTTGGAGGCTGAGGACTCCAAATGAATGGGACAATATGACAGTCTGGTACGATATGCTACAGTGGAGGAATGAAATGTATAATGTTGTTATTGATGCATTTAAGGACTTTGCTACTTCAAATTCTCCACTTCATCACCTTGGTTTCCGTGACAAAGCATGGAACGTCAATAAGCTTGCCAGGATAGCTAGGAAACAAGGGCTTTATGATGTTTGTGTTCAGATTCTTGAAAAAATGTATGGACACTCAACAATGGAAGTACAGGTACATTTCTCCAAAATCTTTAATTGCAGCACTCTACACAAGAGCTGTATATTTTTGCTTTTTTTTTGGTTTCATATCTCATCAAGTTTTTTTAATAGTTGGTTTCATTTGTTTTTAAAGCTTGTGATACTGTTATTTATGAAAGTATCTTCCACATCTTCTGTCTTTGGGTGTGTGAGTGCAGGAAGCTTTTGTTAAAATTAGAGAGCAAGCAAAAGCTTATCTGGAAATGAAGGGAGAGCGTGCTAGTGGTCTTAATCTGATCAATAGCACAAATTTGGAGTATTTTCCAGATAAGATCAAGGCAGAGATATTTCGTCTGAAGGGGGACTTTCATTTGAAATTAAATGACACTGAAAGTGCTAATATCGCATATTCCAATGCAATCACCCTGTTCAAGAATTTACCCAAAGGATGGATAAGCTGGGGAAGCTATTGTGACATGGTATTTCTTGTGACTGTGTTCTGTCTCTTATATGGCTCCTAACATTCCCCTAAAATTTGTATTCCGTGTACTTATATTTTACTCGCTTTTGTAGGCATACCAAGAAACACAAGAAGAAATTTGGCTTGAATATGCTGTCAGTTGCTTTCTTCAGGGAATAAGATTTGGTGTTTCTAATTCTAGAAGTCATATAGCTCGTGTTCTTTATCTTCTTAGTTTTGATACAGCGAATGAGCCTGTTGGCAGGGTCTTTGATAAACACTTAGACCAAGTTCCTCACTGGGTGTGGCTTTCTTGGATCCCACAGCTGTTACTTTCCCTGCAAAGAACAGAAGCACCTCATTGCAAATTGGTTTTATTGAAAATTGCTGCAGTTTTCCCACAGGTAATTTACCTTTAGCGTTTATGACTAATTCGTGCATTATGATTATTTTATCTGAGTATGTGGCGATTTTCTGTTTCAGGCTCTCTATTACTGGTTGCGCACATACTTGCTGGAACGACGTGATGCAGTAAATAAATCCGAACTTGGCAGATTAGTTTTGGCTCAAAGAATGCAGCAAAATGCCACTGGTGCAGGTCATGGTGGAAGCAATTTACCATCAGAAAATCAAATCCATCAAGGCGCTCAAACAAGTGGGGCTGGTGGAACACATGACAGTGGTAACCCACATGGGCAAGAAAGTGAACGCTCCACTACGGAAAATAATCTCCATCCTGGTAGTGATCAACCTATGCACCAAAGCAGCTCTGCGATCAATGATAACAATGAAAACACAGTGAGACGGAATGGTGCATCCTTGGCAATCTCTGCTGCGGGTGCATTTGACGCTGCCAAGGATATCATGGAAGCTCTTAGGGGTAAACATAACAACTTAGCCAGCGAACTCGAGGTGATACTTTTTTTCTGTACACATCAACCATATTCAAAAAAATTGCTCTAACTACTTACAACGGAGCAGGTTCCTACCTCTTTGGTTGGATGATCTAAGCAAGTTATCTTCCTTTTCAGGTTCTTCTCACGGAAATAGGCTCGAGATTTGTTACATTACCGGAAGAAAGACTGCTGGCGGTTGTGAATGCTCTGTTACATCGCTGTTACAAGTATCCAACTGCTACCACTGCCGAGGTTCCCCAACCACTCAAAAAAGAGCTGTCGGGTGTCTGCAGAGCTTGTTTCTCGGCAGATGCTGTAACCAAGCATGTCGAATTTGTAAAAGAGTACAAACAGGATTTTGAGCGTCACCTTGATCCAGAAAGTACAACTACATTCCCTGCCACACTCGCTGAGCTGACCGCTCGACTGAAAAAGTGGAAAAATATTCTTCAGAGCAATGTTGAAGACAGGTTTCCTGCTGTGTTAAGATTGGAAGATGAGAGCAGGGTTTTGCGTGACTTTAATGTTGTTGATGTGGAGATACCAGGGCAGTACTTTGCTGACCAGGTAGAAATAACACTATTAAGTCTGGAAATTTGAACTACGTTTCCCTTGCACTTAATTTATGGAACACTTTTTTAATTTTGATTTGATTGTGAAAATAATTATGCTCAATTATCCAGGAAGTAGCACCTGATCATACAGTAAAGTTGGATAGGGTTGGAGCAGACGTTCCTATTGTTCGAAGGCATGGAAGCAGCTTCAGGCGGTTGACTCTTATTGGCTCAGATGGCTCGCAAAAGCACTTTATAGTCCAGACATCATTGACGCCTAATGCTAGAAGTGATGAACGCATCTTGCAGCTTTTCCGTGTAATGAACCAAATGTTTGATAAGCATAAGGAATCAAGAAGACGGCACATTGGAATCCACACTCCAATCATCATTCCTGTCTGGTCTCAGGTGATTTTTATACCATGAATTCAGATTTGATGTTTCATTGGATGAGTATTGGATTTAACAAACATTTGGTTTCAGGTCCGGATGGTTGAGGATGATCTCATGTACAACACTTTCCTTGAGGTGTATGAGAATCACTGTGCACGAAATGACCGAGAGGCAGATCTTCCAATTACCCACTTTAAGGAGCAACTCAATCAAGCTATATCAGGGCAAATATCAGCAGAGGCAATAGGAGATCTTCGTCTGCAGGCATATATTGACATCACAAAAACCTTGGTCAATGACAGTATCTTTTCTCAGTACATGTACAAGACGTTGATGAGCGGAAGCCATATGTGGGCTTTCAAGAAACAATTTGCAGTCCAGCTAGCAGTCTCCAGTTTCATGTCCTTCATGCTACAAATTGGTGGGAGGTCCCCGAACAAGGTCTTGTTTGCAAAAAACACCGGGAAAATGTTCCAGACAGATTTTCACCCTGCTTATGACGCCAATGGGATGATTGAATTTAACGAACCTGTGCCTTTCCGCCTCACAAGGAACATGCAAGCTTTCTTCTCTCAGTTTGGAGTCGAAGGTCTCCTCATGTCATCCATGTGTTCAGCAGCGCAAGCAGTAATCTCCTCCAAGGTAAAGGGATAATTCAAAAACTATATATACAAAAACTAAGTGATGCAACAAGCCACTGATTGATCTCTGTGTCTCTATTGTCTTGCAACTTTTCAGCAAAACGAACATCTACGGTACCAACTTGCTATGTTCTTCCGTGATGAATTGTTGTCTTGGTTTGGAAGAAGACCTCTTGGTGTGCCGATTCCTCCTGTTGGAGGAATTGCTACTTTGAACCCAGCTGAGCTGAAGCACAAAGTTAACGCCAATGTGGAAGATGTCATTAAACGGATCAGAGGAATAGCCCCACAGTACTTTTCCGAAGAGGTACATACATCATCATAATGCTTTATCAAAATCATATAAGATCAAACATATTAATGGATTTATTTTTGTAGGATGAGAATACGGTGGAGCCGCCGCAGTCAGTGCAAAGAGGAGTGAACGAGTTGGTGGAGGCAGCCTTGTCGCCTCGCAACTTATGTATGATGGATCCAACATGGCATCCTTGGTTCTAACTGCAAAATAGTTTACTTATAAATTTATAATTTGTATTTACGTGTTTTTAATTTAATGGAAGCTAACATTACTCATTAGGGTTGTAAATATGTAACCTTTATGTATTTATAACTCCTTTTGGTCTGTCGCCTTTTTGCAACATTTTCTGTGTTATTTTTTTTTTTTTCTCATAAGTGTTGCCTTTTATTAAAACTTCAGATTGTGAGGGTTACAAAAGTGGAATCATCCACGTACAGACAGAAGACAACATCTTAAAATTTAAAAACATGGACTAACCAAACATGAGGGTTCCATGTTGCAAATCAAACAAACTAGCAAACATTCAAATTGGAACCGGAAAGGTTAAGAAGTTCAGATATGTCATGTTCCAAAAAGTGATACTGAGACCATATCTGAACTCTTATTCAAACTCTTAACTTCAACATTAACATGAAATCATGTTAGTTGTAAATCAAAAAATTGATAGATCAAGCGAGTGATGTTAGCGTTTCTTTGGAGGTTTCGGAATACCTCCCATGTTTAGATCTGTTTCTTGTTGCTTGTTCTCTTGTGAATCCTTTTCACATTGTAGGATTATCATGTTTTTGCGTTTGGATGAGTCGCCAAGGTGCAGGTTATTGTTGGATTCCCTATCCTCAACACGTCTTGATGATTCTCCTGTTTCATAAACCCGTCTGACTCCTGGTGTGGGCGCAGCAACAGAGGATTGATTAGTGTTAGATTTAGGGGAAGCTTGAAGTCTGCCAATACCACTTTGAGTAGTAGGATGAGTGTAAGGCTGGAAAGCTGCAGTTCTTAGATGGGAAGTAGGGAGTAGCAGCAGCTAACTCTTGGTGATTCAGTGGTGGTGCAGGCACTCGTGGAGGAGGGGTTAAAGGAGCAGGGAAAGAACTTTCAGTCATCTGAGACTGAGAGTTGTTGCTTGATCTTAATACACTGTCATGTAAAGCTGCTCTCTCTCTGTCTAGAATCTGAACCCTTGGACGGTAAGGACAGTAGTTTCTGTTGTGAGTAAACCTGAAACAGTTACTACAAATACGCCTTAAACGTTCATACTGAAACCTGATTAAAGCTGATTCTCCCGACTCAAACGTGATGCGTTGAAAGAACCTTAAACTGTCTGTAATACCAACACGAACTCGAACTCTAATATAAGCAATCTGAGTTGATGTAGTATCATGAAAGTCCAAGGAAATGATTGCACCAATCTCTTGAGCTATTTCTAAAGCAGTTTCTTCAGATACATAAAGGAAGGGAATACCTCTCATCTGAACCCAGAGATCAATGGTTGTCACAAAGTTCAAAGCAGGAGCAGGCTGCCAACGTTGAGATGCGACAAACCAATTGTTGAAAAGCCAGGGTTCCCTCCTTTGAACTGATAGCAGGTCCATTTCCGACTGAAAGAGGAATTGCACATATGTATCATCTATAATCCTGCCATGAACATGAGCTGTTAAGCCCCAGGCTCTAGGTAGAGCAGTAATAATAGCCTGAAGGTTTTGGACCCTTGGATTCAGAGGTCGAGCAATGATGCTAAGTCTGTTCCGGCCTGCAACCATGATGTATGCTTCATTTGGGATGAACAAAGAAGGACCCTCCTGTCTCAACTCCAAATTCTGTATTTCGTCCCAAAGCTCATCCGCCATGTTTAGACAAAATGAAAGAGAGAAAAGAGATTGGGATAAAAGAGAAAGCACAAAACTAAAAAGTATATATTGAAGACTAGAAGACTAAAAAACTTGACCTCTTAATAAAAAAATAAAAGGAATAAAAATATCTTAATAAACCTTGAAGCGAGAAGATTAAGATAACTAAAAGAAAGAAAAGGACAAAAGAAATCGCAACTTGTAAGAAGACTTGACTCAAAGGAAAGTAAAAAAAAACAGAGAGTAGACACGAAGAAAGACAACACGACATCCCAATCTCAAATCAAGTTACCTCTCTCAGCAGTAAAAACATTTGTCATCCACGATGGATAACCTCTAGCCACGTATGATTGAAATCTGCATCCTGTGATGACACTCGTGGCAATAGCATTCGCACCTCTGTTACAACAAAAGGGTTCCATACAGAGAAACCAGTGTGGTTTGTCTTTAGTGAAGCTTAAAAGCTCAGAAATATCACCCAATAGGAGAGGCCATTCATGTGGTTTGTGTAAGGCTTGAATAATCTCATGTGTTGAGGAAGCAAAAATGACTCTATCAAAGTGATGATGAGTCATAGATTCTAATGCCCATTCCCAGCTTCTTATCTTAGCAGAGTAAGGAGAATGTACCTCATTAAAAGATCTGCGACTATGCAATAAGACTTTTCCTTGTGAATCACGTACCACCCAAGATGCACCCGAAAAGTGATGTTGTTTTGACCAGGCAAAACCAATATTACACTTCAATTCACCAGGCAACGGTGGACACCATTTCGTGATCTTCAAATGTTTTTCATCATTTTGCATGTGTGTTTGAGCTGAAAACCATTCATGATATGCTTCATAAGCTTTGTCAACTAGAGTAGTTGTTATTGAGCCTTTTCCTTCGAATAGCAATGCATTCCTGTTTTTCCATAAAAACCAAAGAATCCATGGACTAACAAACCGCAAATGATGAGGAAGATCATTTTGCTGAGTTAAGTCAATCAATCTACTCATATTAGTATAAACAGAATTTGAAAACTCAGACCCTGCAGATGATAAATGAGTAATTGCCCAGACTTGTCTAGCTAGAGGACATTCAAACAAAATATGATTGATGGTTTCATTTTCTGTATCACACATCAAACAGCCATCATCACTTCTAATACCTCTTGTTCGAAGTCTGTCTTCAACAGGGATTGCACCATGTAAAGCTTTCCATAGAAAAATTCTGATCTTTGGAGCCGTATGCAGATTCCATATTTTGTCAAAAAGAGAATTGACAGAAGGCTTAACTTTAGCTTCTTGATACAAACGATGATGAACTTGTTTACTTAGGAATTCATATCCAGTTTTAACAGAATATAATCCATTGTGAGAATGCAACCAACAAAATGAGTCTTCTTTAAAAAACAGTGGTCTTTGCTTGAGGATGATCTCAACATCTTTCCAGGGAAACAAATCCCGAAGCATATTAAGATTCCAGTTCCTAGATGTCGGATCAATCAATTGACTGACTTTCAAATCAACATTAATAAAGCGTCTCCTATTCAGAGGTCGTCTATTAGAACCATCATGTAACCACTTGTCAGTCCATACAAAGGTCTTTTGCCCGTTCCCAATCACTGTTCTTAAACCTTGCATAAGTAGCTCTCTTCCAAATAATATGCTTCTCCAAGCATATGAAGGTCTAGATCCTCTGGTAGCAGAAAGAAAATCAGAATTAGAGAAGTACCTACTTTGAAAAACCCTGGAAAAAAGACTTCCTTTCTCCTGTAGTACTCTCCATGCTTGTTTGGCCAATAGAGCTTGATTGAAACATTGTAAATCTTTGAAACCAAATCCACCCTGATCCTTTGGAAGTGTTAACCTTTGCCAACTAAGCCAATGAATTTTCCTTTTCTGTTGCATACTATTCCACCAGAAATCCATCATCACAGTGGTTAGCTTTTGACATAAGTTCTTTGGTAATTTGAAGCAGGACATGACATAAACAGGAAGAGCTAAAGCAATGGATTTGAGTAAAACTTCCTTGCCTCCTTGAGATAATGTTTTGGCATACCAACCTGTAAGTCTTGATTGCAATTTTTCCTTAATAAACCCAAATAAATCCCTTTTTGAACCACTTAAACATTCAGGTAAACCAAGGTATTTTCCTGTTCCACCTTCCAAAGAAATACCTGATCTAGACTTTATCCAATCTTTAATTTGAATATCAACATTTTTCCCAAAAGTGATTGCAGATTTATTCAGGTTGATCATTTGACCAGATAATTGACCATACTGAGATAAGCATTGCATTAGCTCTTCACACTCTTGTTTTGTAGCTTTACACATTAGAAGAGTGTCATCAGCAAATAGTAAATGATTTACTGAAACTTTCTTGTCTTGAAACTGAATACCCGTGATTTTTCCTGCTTGTTCTGCCTTGTTGAGAATATGAATCAAAGCTTCAGTGCAAAGTACAAACAAGGCCGGTGAAAGTGGATCTCCTTGTCGAATTCCACGAGTTGGAATGATATGGCCATAAGGCTGTCCATTGATCAAGACTGAGTAAGAGACTGAAGTTACACAATTCATGATCCAGGAAATCCATTTGTTGTTAAAACCAAGAGCAGTCATCATAGTTTCCAAAAAAGGCCACTCAACCCTGTCATAAGCCTTAGACATGTCAGTCTTGAAAGCCATATGTTCCTTAGATATTCGATCATTGGTTCTGAGACTATGAATCATTTCATGAGCAACCAATATATTATCAGATATCAAGCGTTGAGGAACAAATGCAGATTGCGTTGTAGAAACAATAGCTGGAAGATGTTTTTTCAATCTTTGAGTCAAAATCTTCGATATTATCTTGTATAGCACAGAACACAAACTTATAGGTCGAAGATCTGACATTCTCTGTGGGCTAGTGATCTTAGGAATGAGACAAATATGAGTGTGATTCCAATCCTGGGGTAGAACTCCAGTCTCAAAGAAACCAAAAATCTCAGTTAAGATCTGATGTTTCACTAAATCCCAATGTTGTTGAAAGAACAAAGCAGTAAAACCATCAGGTCCTGGAGCACTTTCCTTGTTAATAGAGAATACTGCATTATACACTTCCAGTTCAGTGACCTCTTGAATTAAATTGTGATTCATTTCTGATGTTACCTTTGCTTGGAGACCTTCCAGGTGATTGTTATGAGTCAATATATACGTAGAGGTGAACAGATTCTCAAAAAAGGAAGATGCAATTTTTCCTTTATCACTGTTTCTTGTAAATTCCTGATCATTCTCATCAAGTAGAAAGCTTAACTCATTCTTTAATCTCTCAGAGTGTACAGTAGCATGAAAGAATCCAGTATTCTTGTCACCCCCTGCAAGCCATTTTTGTCTGCTTTTTTGTCTCCAAAACAATTCTTCATCACCATATGCTAAACTCAGTTGATCCTTGATATACTCAATTCTAGGCCAACATGGAATTTGAATACTCTTCTCTGCATCTAAATCTTTTCTCAATCTCTTAATTCTACTTTGAGCATTAGTATCAGACGAATGTTTCCATACACTGATAGCTCTACGACATTCAATAAGACTGAAAAAAGAAGAGTGAGTACCTTGAGACATTGCACTATTCCAAGAACGATGTATAACCTCAATACAGTAGGGATCGTCATCAAGTCTTTTATCATAACGAAATTGTCCACGAAAAAGCTCATTGTCATTAGTGAATTTGACCAATACCGGGCGATGATCAGATCCAAACTTCTCTAAAAACCACTGATGAGCATTAGGGAAAATAGAAAACCAAGCTGGATTTCCAAAGCATCGATCCAATTTACACTGAACCCACTGATCATTTCTGTTTCCTCCCCAAGTGAAACTATTACCTGTACTTCCTAATTCATGCATAGAACAGTTGAGTAACATGTGTTCAAAGCATTGAAAAGAAGAAGGTGATCGTCTTGGTCCTCCTAATTTTTCATCATTCGACCTAATATCATTGAAGTCTCCTATTAAACACCATGCTTCTGCTCTCTTGAGACCAATAGAATTCAGGTGTTCCCATAGTTTAGGTCGCATATGGGTAACCGGAAGTCCATAAACACAAGAAATAAACCAAACTTTATTTCTAGAAGAAACCTGAAGATCCATAAGATTTTTATCAGCATAAAGAAACTCAATCTCCAGATGGCTTTTCCAGAAAATTGCTAAGCCACCACTTCTTCCTTCAGGTTCTACTGTATGTATAAAATCATAACCAAGCCAACAAAAAACTTTATAAACAAAATCTTGAGAATTTTTTGTCTCCATGAGGAATAGAATGTCTGGAAAATGATCCTTTTTCATTTCCTTCAAGTATCGAATTGTCCAAGGATTCCTCAGACCTTGACAATTCCAGCTAATGACGCCTTACTGATCCAACGGTGGTTCCTGGAAAACCACCGTATTTTTATCTTTCTTTTGACATTGAGAATCAGAGATGTCTGGAGGGTTTGCTTTTCTTTTGAAGACTTTAGCAAATTGAGGCATTGAATCAGATGATTTGTTTCTCTTCTTCATTGACCATTTTCTCTGTGATTTGCCTTTCCTTGAAGCAGAAGAAGAGAACTCTTGCATTAAATGATGTTGAAAACCTGCAGTCGAGGTACTAGCCTCACCATAGCCTGTTGTGAAACCAGTTAAAACTTCTAAATCAGCAAGGTCTTCAAAAACCTTATCATCTCGAAGAGTAGAAGCAAAACCAGAGACTGGTATATCCGTTGTTATCATAGCCTCGCTTATTAGTTTCGAGTCTGATACTTCAGAAGGTAAAGGAACTTGAAACTTTGAAAGACGTTCTAACGAGTTACCTTCGGGTGAAGATCTCTTGACATGAAGATTTATAGGTTCAGAAATCTTCATAGAACATTTGTTTTTATCATGAGTTAATCGTTGACAGTGGAAACACCTTTTCCTAATCCTCTCATAATCAAAAGAAATGAGAACAAGTTCACCTGAAGGAAGTTGAACCTCTTTATTGTTACGAAGAGGATTGGCTACAGAAAATAGAACTGAACTCGAACATAATCTTGAACCTGTGATTTTTCAGGATCCATGACAACCTGCATCACTTTCCCTAAACATCCCGCAATCTCCTTAATCGTGTCTTCAGTATAATAGTTAACGGGAATATTTCTGATTCTAACCCAAATTGGGAGAAACCTCAGATAGTCATCAGGTGGTTTCTCTATCCATTTTTGCATAACAACTGCCCAATCATCTTGTGTCCACACTCCAGTCTTCAAGATTTCTTCTAAGTCTTCCTCATATTTAAAGAAAAATTGAAACCGCTCTTTCGAAAGAGCCACACCTCTAACACGATTAGATAAACGCCAAATACGAGGCATGTCTAAAATCCAGTTAGACATCCGTTGATTTTCTGGATTTAAGAATCTTCCCAGAATACTACAGCTATTGCGTTCAATAGAGGAAAACTGCGGAAGATTTGAGAGAATCAGAGGTTGATTATCTTCAAGAGACATGTTTTGAATAGCTTTATCCAAGTCTTTATCCATGAAAACTTCAGCAAGCAGATGACAGAACAAAAACAGAGCACTTTGTAAAAGTTTGTTTTAACCGGACCGAAAAAGTTAATATCTCCGGTAGAAGCTCCGCTCAGATGAAAACAGCTGAGAGAGAAGTCCTTGAGCCCAAAAGAAATCTGGGACGGCGATTGATTAACGGCGACGCGAGATCTTTATTTCACCTACTATGAAAGAGAACAGAGAGTTTATTTTTACTATTGAACTTTTTCTGTGTTATAAAGTATACTTTTGAACTTTTCAAACTTTAAATTGATTACTCCAAAATGCAATCAGTTGTTTTCAGTGACCAACGAAACTGAAAAATTAACAACCAGAATTTATAAAATTAGAAAATGGATCTAAATGTAACTAATCAAACTTCCGTCAAATTGTGGAAAATAAGAAAAGGGGATGCAAATGTAAATAATCAAATTTCCGTCAAAACCTGGGAAAAAAAAGAAGAACTCGCGGTCCGGGTTTAAAAGCGAGGCTGACCAAAACCGACCCTAATTTGTTGTAAACTTGAGATTTGATTTGGGACTCAAATTCAAAGTTACCGTTGTTCTCGAAACCTCGCGTAAGTTCCAATGGAAGCTTCACTAATGGCGGATTTGCAGAGATTTCTGCAAGATCGCTGCTTAGGCGTTTCGAATCTCCCACAGAAAGGCCGCTCTCTATTCACTGCCAGAGATTTTCGTCCAGGTTCGTTCGTTTCTCTCTCGCTGGGGTTTAGGGTTTTGTTCGTCTGAGACTTATTCTGATTCCTGTGTTTTCTTCCAGGAGAAGTGATTCTAAGCCAAAAGCCATATATATGTGTTCCGAATAATACATCCTCGGAATCAAGATGTGACGGATGTTTCAAGACCAATAACCTTAAGAAATGTTCTGCTTGTCAAGTGGTTTGGTACTGTGGGAGCTCTTGCCAGGTATATCTGATATGAGTCCTCTCTGGAGAAATTCAGTTGATGATTGATTCATATTCTAAGATTTGTTGTTTGTTGTGATTCCTTTCAGAAGTCAGAGTGGAAGTTACATCGCGATGAATGCAAAGCTCTCACTAGACTTGAGAAGGAGAAACGGAAGTTTGTTACTCCTACAATACGTCTGATGGTTAGACTTTACATCAAGAGGAATTTGCAAAATGAAAAGGTTATCATCAGCTATGTAGAAGTCTAGATACATCCATATTTTGTTTTTGGCTGCTAAATATGGAGAAGAAGGCTGATTCATTGGTTATTTGTGTCATATTGATAGCAGTCTATGAATGCTAAATTCTTAATGTGCTTTATCTTGTCCAGGTCCTGCCAATTACGACGACAGACAATTATAGTTTGGTGGAGGCTTTGGTGTCCCGTATCCTCTCTATGTGTGCCTTATAGCTTTGTGAAATTGATGATCTCTTTACCGCTAGAAATGTGTATTCTTTAACCTTTATATGTTAGACATGTCTGAGATTGATGAAAAGCAGATGTTGTTGTATGCACAGATGGCTAATCTTGTGAACTTGATTCTTCAATTTCCTAGTGTTGACCTAAGAGAGATCGCCGAGAACTTTTCAAAGGTTGGTGATGTGGTCCCGGGATTTTTTGTATTCGTCTTTATTGGAATGTTGTTTAGGGATAATTACTTAAGCCACTTTCATTTCTACTGAACACAGTTCTCATGCAATGCTCATAGCATTTGTGATAGCGAATTGAGACCTCAAGGGATTGGATTGTTTCCATTGGTTTCCATCATTAATCACAGGTAAATGCTTTTTCTTTGTGTTCTTTAATCACTTTGTTTCCTGCCTAAATCTTTTGCTCTGTAGCTGCTCTCCCAATGCGGTTTTAGTGTTTGAGGAGCAGATGGCTGTTGTTCGGGCGATGGATAACATATCAAAGGATTCAGAGGTAGTTTTTGCTTTGTTTCGTCTCTCGTCTTTCGTAATTGCTAGTAGCACACGGACATATAGCTGTTAGATCCTTTTGTCTTTGGTCAGATAACTATCAGTTATATTGAAACCGCTGGAAGCACTCTGACTCGGCAGAAGTCTCTGAAAGAACAATACCTCTTCCACTGTCAGTGTGCCCGTTGCAGTAACTTTGTAAGCAGTCGCTAATTCTCCCACTTATCAACGAATGGAGTTAATTCTATATTTTGTTTACAACCTGTACCATCATTTTTTGATACTTAAGGGAAAACCTCATGATATTGAAGAAAGTGCAATATTGGAAGGCTATCGGTGTGCCAATGAGAAATGCACCGGTTTCTTACTCCGTGATCCTGGTATGTTAAGATTTAACTTAGGTAGTTTGTATCCAAGAACATTTCTTGATCCCTCCAGTCCTCATTTGTTTACTTTTGCAGAAGAAAAAGGCTTCGTTTGCCAGAAATGCTTGCTTCTTAGGAGCAAGGAAGAGGTTAAAAAGTTAGCAAGTGATCTCAAAACAGTTTCAGAGAAGGCTCCTACATCTCCTTCCGCAGAAGGTATCTGTTGCCTTTGCTTCCTCAATACCTGCATTTACATGTCTGAACAAGATTAACTGATCTTCGTTAAATTGAGCTGTGTTGCAAGTTGTCTAAGAAAATCTTTGATCATTTTCAGATAAACAAGCCGCTATTGAACTATATAAGACAATTGAGAAACTACAAGTTAAGCTTTACCATTCTTTCTCCATCCCTTTAATGAGAACCCGTGAAAAACTTCTCAAGGTACGTATCTTTAGGACTTTTGGAAGTTTTACAGAGTTTTGAAGACGAGACAGATATGGTTTCTCAAAGCTTGCCGTTACACATTCTTTTGCAGATGCTAATGGACGTAGAAATCTGGAGAGAAGCTTTGAATTACTGCAGACTAATAGTCCCTGTTTACCAAAGTATGTTTACTTCATCTTGATTATTACGTTGCTCGCTCCTTGACGCATGTTCGATCAATATTTTTCTTTTCTTTAGGATACCTTCTAGTATATAGATCTAGGTGTGGGATTTATATCTTGAACATAAGTACGAAGCTCTTAAGAGTTTTGTATAGATACATTTACTTATAATTACCGTAGGAACTTATTGCCTGCAGTATCAGAGCTAACTGTACTGGCACTAATGGCTGCTAATTATACCTTAAACAGAAACATCTACATAATAATTATAAAATCATTCAAATTCTTTTGGTGGTTATTACTTGTGCTTACCTTGTTTATAAAATTGCAGGAGTATATCCGGCAACCCATCCTTTGATTGGACTGCAGTTCTATACCCAAGGAAAACTCGAATGGTATCAAAGCTTCTTTGCTTTCTCTAGTTTATATTTTGATAGATTTTGAGCTGCGGAAACTGAACTAGAATTTGAAGACAGATTAATGCTCTATATCACGACTATTTAATTCTCCGGTCAAAATCCTTAAGACCAAATAATAAGTGTTTTCCCTCAACTATCAAAGCTACATGTTCTCAGTGTTGGAGACTCTTATTCTACTGTGACTTTTTCAGTCAGGGAAGTGGGAACACGTAGAGATTGGCTAGTGTTAGGCGGAACTTGGCTAATAAGCCTTCAAGATATCCCTAAGTTAGAATCTCTGTGGAAAGAAACATTCGTTTACCTGTAAAAAATTATCATTCATATTTTAACTTTCTACGTGAATCTGAGTCTGAGTGCAATAACATGGTGTCGGTTACTATCATATTCTGCGGATAAAAAAGGTATAATTGTGATGTTGCAGGTTGCTGGGGGAAACCAAAGAGGCGGTGAGTTCATTGATTAAGGCATTTGACATTCTGCGGATCAGCCATGGAATAAGCACACCTTTCATGAAAGAGCTCTCAGCAAAGTTGGAGGAAGCTCGTGCAGAAGCTTCTTATAAGCAGCTTGCATTGCATTGAAAGACGCTTATAATGATGACAACTAGCAACTTTGATCTCTCTCTTGTACAAACTCATGAATCACTTTCTATACTCTCTACACATCTTGAATATATTGAATTTGTCTTTACAAATTCTAGAGCTGAAAACCTGATAAAATTGATCTCCTCTATTTGATCTAATATAATATTTTGGCCACACATGTCAAAATTAGAAATATATAGCCAATTATACAAACTAAATGTAATATGTATTGCATACTCACATGTACCAACTATATGACGATATGTAGTCGCATCACTACTATTTTGTTCCGGTACACCATTCATAGATATCAACTTCAACAATCGTTAACCAACAAAAATATTAAAAAAACATATTGTTATCAAATAATCTGCTCAACAAAAATATTAAAAAAACATATTGTTATCAAATAATCTGCTTGTTACATTTACTTGGATATTTGGATGATCCACTTTTTCATTAATCAGTTTTAAAATTTCTCATCTAAGCACAATATATATAATTTTATTCAAATACTTTATAACCTGAAATTCTTTAATTTCCTACACCCAAAAAGAAAATTTATTTTGCAAAATGGAAAAAAAAAAAAAAGTTTCACCCGAGAAAAGTCTATTTCTTGACACAACGCATATCGAAGCTTCTCCTTCTCCATATCTCTCTCTCTCCCTCCCTCTGGCAATGCTGTTTCGATGGCAACCTCATTTCCTATTCATTAATGCCTCACAAATCCCCTAAGAAAACATCCTCATTGCGTAGGGTCTAAGAAACCGAAATCCCACAAAAAAACTCATGGGTCTCTGTTTCTCCTCCGCCGCCAAATCCTCCGGCCACAACCGCAGTAGCCGGAATCCCCACCCACATCCTCCTCTCACGGTTGTTAAATCCAGACCACCGCGATCTCCATGTTCCTTCATGGCCGTTACGATCCAAAAGGATCATAGAACGCAACCGCGACGCAATGCAACGGCTAAGAAAACGCCGACGCGGCATACGCCACCGCACGGGAAAGTGAGAGAGAAAGTTATAAGCAATAACGGTAGGAGACATGGAGAAACGATCCCCTACGGTAAGCGTGTAGATTTTGGGTACGCTAAAGATTTTGATCACCGTTACACCATTGGAAAATTGCTTGGACATGGTCAATTTGGTTATACATATGTCGCTACCGATAAAAAAACCGGTGATCGTGTCGCCGTCAAGAAGATCGATAAGGCCAAGGTATGATGATGAATCAATCATTTTTGCTGTCTTTTTCTAATCATTGAGTTTTATTTTATTTAAGATTCTTCAGATTTTGGAGCACAAAGATTATTTTATATATTTAAAATATATTCGGATTCTTGCGTTTCTTGATTTGATTTTTGTTGGGTAGATGACAATTCCGATAGCTGTGGAAGATGTAAAGAGAGAGGTGAAGATATTACAAGCTTTAACTGGTCATGAAAATGTGGTTCGGTTTTATAATGCCTTCGAGGACAAGAACTCTGTTTATATAGTTATGGAGTAAGTAAAAAGCCTTTTAGGTCGTGTGTTTTTCTTTTCTTGTAATGCAAGAAAGGCAAAGGGCGAAAACTTCTCTGTTGCTAATTAGTTTTTCCATTGATGATATATTGTTCTCTAGGTTATGCGAGGGTGGTGAATTACTTGATCGTATTTTAGCCAGGTAACTTTAGTAATACGTTTACATGTGTGTTACTAAAATTTTAGAGTCTTATTACTTTTTGAGTAATTAAGCTATTGTTGTTGCTTGTTTCCAGGAAGGATAGCCGTTATAGCGAGAGAGACGCGGCCGTGGTGGTGAGACAAATGCTGAAAGTTGCGGCTGAGTGTCATTTACGCGGTTTGGTTCACCGAGATATGAAACCAGAGGTAGCTTAATTACTCCATCATCATGTTTCTGAATGTGTATAGTTGGTTTTATTCACAAGTATTGTTTTTTACTAATCATCTTCTCAAACAGAATTTTCTGTTCAAATCAACCGAAGAAGATTCGCCTCTAAAAGCTACTGATTTCGGTTTATCTGACTTCATAAAGCCAGGTTAGTAGCAAAGTGATTTAAAGTTTTTCTTGACATATCACTTCTTTGATCTAACCATTATGTAACAATGTAGGCAAAAAGTTTCATGATATTGTTGGGAGTGCATACTATGTAGCACCTGAAGTGTTAAAACGTAGGTCGGGACCTGAATCAGATGTGTGGAGTATTGGTGTAATCAGTTACATTCTTCTCTGCGGGAGACGACCATTCTGGGATAAGACTGAAGACGGTATCTTCAAGGAGGTTTGTGTAGTTTCCCTGAAGTAAAAATTCATCAGTAATCGTAAATCTCTAATCATGAAGATGTGTTTATAAACATAGGTTTTGAAGAACAAACCTGATTTCAGAAGAAAACCGTGGCCAACCATTAGCAACAGCGCCAAAGATTTTGTCAAGAAGTTGTTAGTAAAAGACCCGAGAGCGCGATTAACAGCTGCACAAGCACTATGTAAGCGTTTTGACACCATTTTAAATCATTTTGTTCTTATCTTTTCTGATCTTTCTGTAAGGATTGTGGATTTTCTTGGTTGCAGCACATCCATGGGTTAGAGAAGGAGGAGATGCATCTGAGATTCCCATAGACATATCTGTTCTGAACAACATGCGTCAGTTTGTGAAATTTAGCCGCCTTAAGCAATTCGCTTTAAGGGTAATCAAGAAGAGAGATTTGTGTTTCATTTGAGTTTCTTGATGTGTTTGTTTTTATTAAATGAGTTATGCTTTTTGGTCTAGGCTCTTGCAACGACACTTGATGAGGAAGAGTTGGCTGATCTTCGAGACCAGTTTGATGCGATTGATGTTGACAAGAATGGTGTCATTAGCCTTGAAGAGATGAGGCAGGTAAAAATGAAGACAAAACTATACCTCAATCACTAGCAAAATTGATCAGGAAATACTAAGCCTGACATCAGTTCTTGTTATATATATAGGCTCTAGCGAAAGATCATCCTTGGAAGCTTAAGGATGCAAGAGTTGCCGAGATTCTTCAAGCGGTATGCATGTAAATTTAGGTTAATACTAATGATGATGATACTACTCAATCTAAATTCTCTTAATTGTGTTGCATTTATGCAGATTGATAGCAACACAGATGGATTCGTGGACTTTGGCGAGTTTGTCGCCGCTGCGCTACACGTAAACCAATTAGAGGAACACGATTCCGAGAAGTGGCAACAGAGATCAAGAGCAGCATTTGAAAAATTCGACATAGATGGAGATGGATTTATAACAGCAGAGGAACTTCGAATGGTATACACTATTATATGCTTTTTAATCAATTAATGTGACATTACTAATGAGTTCTGTTTTATATGTTTTTGTTTTTGCAGCATACTGGCTTGAAAGGGTCCATTGAGCCACTTCTTGAAGAAGCAGACATTGACAATGATGGTAAAATCAGTCTCCAAGAGTTTCGTAGACTTTTGAGAACTGCAAGTATCAAATCAAGAAATGTTAGAAGCCCTCCTGGTTATCTTATTTCTCGCAAGGTCTAAGAAATTCTACAATATTTTGGAGAGGGATAAAGAGAATCAAATCTACAAAGTCTGGACAAGTTTTGATCCCTTATATAGAAAGAAAAATGGGGATTCAAGTGTAGTAATGTGTTGTTGTAACATATTTCTATAAACTTTCATAAGCAACGGCAAAAGAAATCGATATTCGTATAGTCAATTAGCACAATGTAGTTGATGAGTTTTTGTATTGTGTATACCTATGATCAATCAGAGTGTGTAACCACAGGTTTGTGAATTATGATTGATTTAACTGACATGTGTTATGAATATGTTATATGGATGTTCATTATAGTCTTATAGGTCTATTCATATGTAAGTTATGAATAGAAGAAAAAAAAGTTAATAGTGTTTCAAATAAAAAGTTTGTTAAAATTTTGTTTTGTAGTCATTTGTAGCTAGATGTAGACTTAAATACTAGTAAGATTCTGATTATTATGACGTGGAAATGAAGAAATTCGTTATTATCTATCAATAGAAAAACGCATTGCATTAGGCTTGTATTAAATAGTTGTGACAAGACTAAATAGCGCGTTTTATATAATAGGAAGTTAGGATAAGAGGAGATAGCACACACAACCACGTTTATATACTATTTTTGGTGTTTAGAAATTTTAATTATTAATAGAAAAGTGCATTACAATTATACATTTAACAAAAGAAACGAAGAAATTAGAATTATCAATAGAAAAGTGCATTGCATTTGGCTTGTTTTATTATAGTGTGGAAAGAGTGCTTTTAGGTATTAGGGTGAGACTTGAGAGAGATGGTACACGTAAAGGCCTAAACCATGTTTGTATGTACTTTTTTTGGTGTTTAGAAGTTTGAATGATCAAGTTAGGTTTAAGTGGACTATCAAAAGAGAGATAGCCAAATGATAGTAAACTACATTTTCCGTCTTAAAAAAAAAAAAACTAAAAACACACTAATTAATGTTACAAAGTTTAGATATTTGTTTAGATTTTTTTTGCTATGAGATATTTGTATGTTCTATAATGTATATTAGTATATACATATGTAAACATAAACCTATACTTAATAATATATCTCTAAAATGCATAGAAAAGAATAAGATAAATATAATAAGAATATATAAATTTAAATATATGTATATATAGCGCTAGAAAATTAAAGTTTTAAATAAAATATCTGGTTTTCATTATTTAACACGATATGAAACAAATTTATATATAGATTTTAGACCGATGTCCCTAAATTGTAAAGTCCATATATTTTAGTTGATGGTTGAGGGGATCCTTCTCCCTTTTGATTACTAATCAGACTAATTGTTTGGTGGTTAGTGTAATTATTTGTAACACTAAACTTCTAAAAGCTAATTATGCAAGGCCTCTTGTTGTAACAATAAACAACCTTTAACAATAAAAATCTCAGAAGACACAAAAGAAAAAAAGAAGTCCATATATTTATTTAGTCCATATATTTCATACATATTGTATCATGATTCTATAGTGTCTGTTTACATTTTATGTATCTTTAAATTACACTGAATGGTTAAAAAGATACCGAATGGAAAATGAATGTATCTTTTTGGTATCAAAATATGAAACATCGTTGTCCTTTTAACTTTTCATATTTTTATTGATCTTTCCAACAGTATGGGTGATATTTCATATTAGTTAATAATAGTTACAACTTTAGTTAATAAGTAACTATCCGATTGAAACAAAGTAGATCAGTAATACAACTATATTTACCGATTTCTTCCGGATATTCGCTTAGGGATAACATTTAATCGAATGTTTTAAGTTTCATGAGTACCAAAACAAGAAAACAAATAATAACAATGTGAATAATAATGTTATCAAGTTTTGTTATATGATACCAAAAATAGAAAAATTTGGTAGATGACAATAATAACTTCATTGCCACTCTCAAGTTCGTTCGTTCGTTGAATCTTATCTCACTTCTCCCATTATTTACAACTGTGGATAAGCCTTTTAGTCTGACTCAGCTTTCTCAAGATCCGAAAACACACTGACCCAACCCGGTTCGATTTTGCTTAACCGGACAAGATACATTAATCTGCCTAATCTTCAATTATTTAAAAGCTAACTAAACGTTATACGTACTAATCACTTCTTCCCCTATAAATAAACCTTTCTAATTTCTCATCTCAAATCACACTGCATCACAAAACCCAAATCGGAACTTAAACCAAAAGACAAACAAAAACGCCGTCGTTTCACGATGCTTTCTTCTTCCCCAACCTTCTTCGCTACTCCATTTCTCTCTTCTTCTTCTTCTTCTTCTCCGTCGTTCTCTTCTACTTCACCACCGTCACGCATTTCCCGGATCTCGCCGTCGCTTTCTACAACCACCGCGTCCTACACCTGCGCCGAAGATCTACCGAGATTACGCCAAATCCCGCAGCGATTTTCAGCAACCGCGTCTCTCTACGAGATCCTTGAAATTCCCGTCGGCTCGACGAGTCAAGAGATCAAATCAGCTTACCGGCGACTAGCCAGGATCTGTCATCCCGATGTAGCGAGAAATAGTCGGGATAACTCGTCGGCGGACGATTTCATGAAGATCCACGCAGCGTATTGCACGCTTTCGGATCCCGAGAAACGCGCCGTTTATGATCGGAGGACTCTTCTTCGGAGCCGGCCGTTAACGGCTGGATACGGCAGTTACGGTGGACGGAATTGGGAAACCGATCAGTGCTGGTAGCGAGTTGACTCGATGTGTCGAGTTGGTCCAAAACCATTGAATTGGTTGTAATTAGAGCAAACCCAGAGATTCTGGGTGGTTGTGCCACGTAGGATCAACACGGTTTATCGTGCCACGTAGGATCTGTCGCGTTTTTAGCCTTTGTATCCATAAGTAGTAAGTAGTCTGTATTTAGTATTTACCATCTAATAAAGAAAATAAAAATTTATGTATAACTTAAAGTGTTCCAACTTAGCAATCAATAGTATGTAGCCTTGGAGAAACAGATTTTTTTTGTTACAGGTAAGATTTACATACTGAAATCATATAGCATTCTTAGAAAATTTTAGTTGTATTATGTTGTAGTCACCTAATTTAAAAAGCTGGGAGTGTTTTTTTTCTAGTCGCACAATCAGCCGACATCGACAATAAAAGAAAAGAAGATCTATGTCAAATAGTAACAAAAATACATAAATACATATATATGTAAAGATTTTAATACTGTTGCGGTGCGGTTTTGGGTGTGGTCTATGTTACCATTCATGGTCTTAGTCTATCGAAAGTTCGATAACGTTGTTTGCCTTGGTGGCAGTGAATTTTTTCCTGTCACGCGACTGTGAAAAGAGTAATTTTTAGAGACGTTACAATCGCATATCGTGAATTCCGATGTATGTGATATGTGTATGTGGAGGGTTACTGAGAGTTTTTTCTATGGGCGTTATAAACATTTTTAGTTTGAACGTTGTGCAATCAACTAGGTATGCATGCATGGGTTAATTTTATGATTCTAATTTTTTTGGGTAAAAGTTATATAAATAACGGTATTTCAAAGAGTTAACATTGGGTCAAATTTCTTGCTCAGAATTTCAGAGTTATACTAACATGACGTTTATGATGATAATAATTATAGTCAATTTAAATTGCCTTCACCAGGGCCACCAAAATAGCTAAGCAAATACGACAGACAAGGTTCTTTTCTTCTCGTCATCATAATCCATGTGTCACTCTTGTTTCAACATGCCATGTTCTGGAACATTTGCATCTCACGAATCTTTCATAATATTTACAAAAAAAAACTCATATTCTTTTCACATATATATAACTATTTTAAATGTGAACAAAAAAAAAGTAATTATAAATTCACTATTGTCATTAAAAGAAAAATAAATAAAAAAAGGAACTCTTGTCATTTTCTTAAGTATAGCATTGTCATGACAAAAGCTATGCTGTCCATAAACAATGGGAAGCAGAAGATTGTTGATGTTCGACACCATACATTATCAAAATATATAATATATATATATATATAATAGACGATAGATATCCAATAATTAGTTTAAGTAATTGGGATGTTCTTTTTTTCTTGCTTCTAGAAGAAAATATGATCGAATCATTTTTTTCTTCACAATTGAACTTCGGATAATATCATCCATGTATTGGTTCATTGAATTAAAAAAGTGAGCTGGGATATTGAAAATTTGGATGCAAAATAAGTTGCATAAAAATAGATATAATATCAAAATATAATATATTGTTTAGATAAAACAACCAAAAGTGTGAAACACTTTCTCTTCTAGTAGAAGTATAACATAATAATCTAAATCATGTCATATTTACTTTAGATTTACTATGAATATCCCTTTCTTTTTGCAAAAAGTGATAATTATAGACTGCATTTTCATCCAATTCCCAGAGTTTGGGGATGGTTAAGAGATGATAAAACATCTCAAGCATTTTTTTTAAAGTTAGTGTGAAATCAAACCTTATCAATTTTGCTTAGTTCTTTTGAAACTCTTACATAAATAGGCCCATTTCATTATGTGAACCATGGGCCTGATCCAAAATGCACACGTGGTAACTGCCGCCGATAGAGAAGGAGCTGACGTGGCGAATTTAAGGTCAATTTGGGGTTAATAGATCTAGCAAGTAGCAATTTAGGGTTTTCATTTTACCCATTTCCTCTCTTTGTACGAACAAAGTGCTTCGAGTTTTTGTTAACCTTTTTCTCTGATCTAATGGCGATGGAAGATCAATCGGCGGCGAGATCTATCGGAAAAGTTAGTTGGTTTAGCGATGGAAAAGGCTACGGTTTCATTACTCCCGATGATGGCGGCGAAGAGCTTTTTGTTCATCAATCCTCAATTGTCTCCGATGGATTCCGTAGCTTGACTCTTGGTGAATCGGTTGAATACGAAATCGCGCTTGGAAGCGACGGAAAGACTAAGGCCATTGAAGTTACTGCTCCCGGCGGCGGTTCACTTAATAAGAAGGAAAACAGCTCCCGTGGATCCGGAGGTAATTGTTTTAATTGCGGTGAGGTTGGTCATATGGCTAAGGATTGTGACGGTGGAAGTGGTGGGAAAAGCTTTGGAGGTGGTGGTGGTCGTAGATCTGGCGGCGAAGGTGAATGTTACATGTGTGGTGATGTGGGACACTTCGCTAGGGATTGTAGGCAAAGCGGTGGTGGAAACAGCGGCGGAGGAGGAGGAGGTGGTCGTCCGTGTTACAGTTGCGGTGAGGTTGGTCATTTGGCAAAGGATTGTCGTGGTGGTTCTGGTGGAAACAGATACGGAGGAGGTGGTGGTCGTGGATCTGGCGGTGATGGATGCTACATGTGTGGTGGTGTGGGACATTTCGCTAGGGATTGTAGGCAAAACGGCGGTGGAAACGTTGGAGGTGGTGGAAGCACTTGTTATACCTGTGGCGGAGTTGGCCACATTGCGAAAGTTTGCACCAGCAAGATACCTTCTGGTGGTGGTGGTGGTGGTCGTGCTTGTTACGAATGTGGAGGAACTGGCCATTTGGCTCGTGACTGTGATCGGAGAGGAAGTGGAAGCAGCGGAGGTGGCGGTGGCAGTAACAAGTGCTTCATCTGCGGCAAGGAAGGTCACTTTGCGAGGGAATGTACTTCGGTTGCTTAACAAAAAGATGCAAAGAAGAAGAGTAATGTTCATAAACCTCTTTTGTTTTCTATTAAAATCTACCTAATGCTCCTTTTTGGTGACTATAATGTGATTGCTAAAGTCGTTTAGGATGTTTAAGAATGGTTGTTTTGGGAGTTTTTGATCTCTCTATATTACTCTTTTGACTGGTTTATGCAACCTGTTCACTGCTTTTGTTGATGCCATAAGTTTGAGATCTTGAATGATATGTGTGCTTGCTTATTTACAGTTTCTTGTCTTTCCTTGCAATGAGTGTGATTGTATGACTTGAAAATTCAATCTGTTATGGTCACTTCTGTTATATACCAAGATTTGAGACTTTTTTTTACTAACTTGTAAATACAAAGAGATGAGTCACAAGTCTTTCTTGGTTCCTCTTTGTTGGAGAGCTTAAAGATTTTCCTGTAACTGGTTTACTTATACTCTGCATTGCTGTTTTTCTTGTTCTTGATGAAACAGAGATATTAGCTTAAGAATAATCTTTTGATATTTTAGATTACTTAGATCTTGTTTTAGGAGAATCTCCTGAACAGAGGAGAGACATGGTGTGCGTGATCTTGTAGTGCCTATGCCTGTTCGTCAGTTCGTGGTTTCTTTTTCTCTACTTACCGTGATGTTTTAAGAAGATGATGAAGTTAATCCCGTTAGTTTTTTTTAACCTAATTACACTTGTGATTAGCTGAATCTTTCGGATATAAACATTTGGATCCCACGTGTTCTGTTATTGGAAGTGACTTGATCTTTCTTAACATATACAAAGACAAGCTTCTAATGTCCAACACCTCCTTTATTTCCGTTAATACAAAATCCCACCAATTCCAGTACAATTAACTTACTACACAACACCATACATGTCTCTTTCCTATCAAAGTCTTTAAACTAAATAACTTTTTCCTTAACAAACAAAAGAGAGCTTTTTCCTCCTCTAACCTTTATCTAAATTTCTAGTTTTGAATTTAGGAAGAGATCCTCAACAAATAGTTATAAAAAAAAAATGTATAATTTTCGAAAAGGATAACAAGTATACTAGCTTGATTCGTAATTTCCATTTCACAAGTATTAATGAGAATATTGAAATAAAGGAAATGATGAGTGAACATGTATCGGATTCTGTAATGGCAAAACTCATATAGGGAAAATTGATATTATGAAACTTTCCATAACACAAATCCCCGATTCTCTTATATAAACACGATCCCTAACTTCTCCTGAATCATACAACATCAAACGGTAACAATGGATTTGGCTAAAGTCTCTTGCTTTCTCTTAGCGATTATGTTTTTCATCAATGGTGGTTCCTCCACCACGTTCACCATCGTTAACCAGTGTAACTACACCGTCTGGCCGGGACTTCTCTCCGGCGCCGGCACCGCTCCATTACCCACCACTGGTTTCTCCCTCAACTCCTTTGAGTCACGACTCATCTCCATACCCGCCGCTTGGTCCGGCCGCATATGGGGACGCACGCTCTGCAACCAAAACGAAATCACCGGAATATTCACTTGCGTCACCGGCGACTGCGGCTCATCCCAAATCGAATGCTCTGGCGCAGGAGCAATCCCTCCAGCTACACTAGCCGAATTCACACTCAACGGCGCCGAAAATCTAGATTTCTACGACGTTAGCCTCGTCGATGGTTACAACATCCCAATGACGATCGTTCCTTACGGCGGAGCTATCGGAGTCGGTAAGTGTAACGCAACGGGTTGCGCGGCGGATCTCAACGGCTTATGTCCGGAGCAGCTGAAAGTAACGGTTGAAGCGGCTGGAACGGGTGCTGTGGCGTGCAAGAGCGCTTGTGAGGCGTTTGGAACGCCGGAGTTTTGTTGTAACGGCGCGTTTGGAACGCCGGACACGTGTCAGCCGAGTGAGTACTCTGTTTTCTTTAAGAAAACTTGTCCGACGGCTTATAGTTACGCTTATGACGACGGCACAAGCACTTTTACTTGCTCCGGTGCTGATTACGTCATCACTTTCTGTCCTTCTCCTTCAAGGTAATATTTTTGCTACTGAATTTACTAAATAAGGAAAGTAATATTCGAAAAATGTTAATTTTAGTGTTTTTTGGTAATTTTAATGAATCTTAGATTATTCAAAATTCATATTTTGGAAGTTTTGTTAACTGTTTTATATATTTTTGTTGTTGTTGTTGTGTTTTGAATTAGTGAAGACTTTGAGAAGAGTGTGTCTCCGCCTCTGCAACCGGAAGCAGTTAGCGTCTCTGACGCGTCAAGTAGAATCTCAGTTGCGTTATCATTGGTCGTTTTGGCTGTTGCGGTTTCTTGGGTGTGGAGTGGACTTTGGTGATATTCAATACGGCACCGACCTTTTTTTTTTCTTTTTCTTTTGTCTTTTTGTTCATTCTGTTTTTTCAAACTAAAATTGTTAAACAGATTTTCCAATTAATTTATGTGATTGATTTTGTTGCGACTCAAGAAAACGAGTTTTTTTTGGGCTGAAGTAAACATTGACTAGTTAATATCATACTCCCTCTGTTTCTAAATATTTGTAATTTAAGGTTTTTGTACACAAATTAAAAAAACATACAAATTTCATTTAATTTATTTTTTTTCTATAAAATATTATTAATTATAACTAATGCAACCAATAAAAAAATATGATCTAAAATATAATTGGTTTCTTTTTTTTCCGACAATCTAAAATATAATTGGTTAAAAACTGTTAAATACATTTAATATTTGCATAGAAAAATAAAAACAACACTTATATTGAAAAAAATAAAAAAAATTTAAACTATATATAATTAAAAACAGAGGGAGTAATAGATTTTAAAAGATTTTATATAATAGTATTGTCAAAAATAATAAAGATTATATAACACACAAAAAAAAACAA
>Ga0041059_1000349_pt1 | contig 33742 bp, 35 predicted proteins | sample AraColnosormetaG_FD_56232 | JGI IMG/M metagenome (GOLD analysis project Ga0041059, IMG submission 56232) | Arabidopsis roots microbial communities from North Carolina, USA - Col MF nosort | ecosystem: Host-associated > Plants > Roots > Unclassified | place: USA: North Carolina | collected...
CATCTTAATTTCCTCAAAAACACCAAAAAAAAAAGACAAAAAAAAAACAAAAACAGAGAAAAAAACAGTTAGATAGGGTTTTAAAATTTTTCCCGGCGAAAAATGGAGAAATCTGGAAATCACCATCACGCAAATGAATCATCGGAAAATCATGATCACAAATCTGAAGATCACGAGAATAAACAACATTCCGATGAACTGCATTCATCGACGCCGGAATCACAATCGGAATCCTCCGAACATAGCCTCGTCGAGGTGATGGAAGCCGTCGTCGATTTCATTCAAACACTTTCTTCCGAGAAAGATCCGTTAGGAGAGATCTCACCAGCGGTGGAGTCATTCCCGGAGGCGGTGGATTCATTGGTGTCAAAAATGGAATCTTCCGGGCTTGGGCGGGACGAAACAGAGGACTCTGTATTCATCGACGCCGTTAACCGGATTTCGAAATCGGTTATGAGATTGAGAGAGCTTAAATTAGATTCAACACCGGTTTCTTCTTGGTTAAACCGGGCGAGTTCGGTTCAACACCGTGCTGTTTCTCTTCTCGACGAAGAGTTTCGTCATCTTCTAGATCGTTCCAGAGAGGAGGAGAAGAAGAACAACAACAACAACAACCACCACGACGGGAGCAATTCCGATCACAACAATTCTTCAACAAATGATTCAGATCGATGCGTTTTACAAGACCATGAGGAGGCAGAGGAAGAAAGTTTCCATGATTTTTCACCGGAATCGATCTCGACGTTGAAAAAGATCGCCGGAGCGATGATCTCCGCCGGTTACGAAGCAGAGTGTTGTATGTCATACGAAATGTCGAGACGGCACGCGTTCAAGGAAGAGCTAACCGAGGTTGGATTCGAAGGGATCAACGTTGAAGACGTGCAGAGAATAGGTTGGGAATCTCTCGAAGGTGAAATCGCTTCGTGGATCTCAATCGTTCGCCGTTGCTCCACCGTGCTTTTCCCCGGCGAGCTTTCTCTCTGTAACGCCGTCTTTCCGGATCAAGATCATTCCTCTGTCCGTAAACGTCTTTTCACCGGTTTGGTCTCCGCTGTTACAATCCGGTTTCTTGATTTCTCCGGTGCGGTGGTGCTGACGAAACGGTCGTCGGAGAAGCTTTTCAAGTTCTTAGACATGTACGAGACGCTTCGTGATTTGATTCCTGCGGTGGAACAATCTGATTCAGATTTGATCCAGGAGATTAAACTGGCTCAGACGCGGCTAGGAGAAGCAGCAGTGACGATATTCGGAGAGCTAGAGAAGTCGATAAAGAGCGATAATGGACGAACTCCGGTACCGAGCGGCGCAGTTCATCCATTAACACGTTACACCATGAACTACCTCAAATACGCTTGTGAGTATAAAGAAACATTAGACCAAGTGTTCCAACACTATGAAGCGAATCAAACAGATAACAAACCTGAACCAGAGACCAAACCTAGGCAGCAGCAACGAGAAGACGATGAAGAGTACAAAGTTTCAGCTTTCGCTAGACAAATGATAAGGGTGATGGAATTGCTTGACGCAAATCTTGAGATCAAATCGAGACTGTACAGAGACCCATCACTGAGATTTATATTCTTGATGAATAATGGAAGATACATTTTGCAGAAGATTAAAGGGTCTATCGAGATAAGGGATTTGATGGGACAGTCATGGACGAGGAAGAGATCTACGGAGCTGAGACAGTATCATAAGAGTTACCAGAGAGAGACTTGGGGGAAAGTGTTACAGTGTATGAATCAAGAAGGGTTACAGGTGAACGGGAAGGTGTCGAAGCCGGTTTTGAAGGAGAGGTTTAAGATTTTCAATGCTATGTTCGATGAGATTCACAAGACGCAGAGCACTTGGATTGTGAGTGATGAGCAGATGCAATCGGAGCTAAGGGTGTCGATTTCGTCGTTGGTGATTCCGGCTTATCGGTCTTTCTTTGGGAGGTATAAGCAACATCTTGATTCAGGGAAACAGACGGATAAGTATGTTAAGTATCAGCCTGAGGATATTGAATCTTTCATTGATGACTTGTTTGATGGCAACCCAACTTCTATGGCACGCAAGAGATAACTCCTTGTCTCTTAAGCTATGAGGAGAAAAAAAAACCCTACTTGTTCCTTTTGCTTCTTTTTTTTTACCTCAAAACTTCTATCGTTATCTTTCATTACCTTCTTGTTTATAGAACCCATGAGAAGCTACCGTGAAAACTTTTTGATTTCTTTTCTTTCTTACTTTTAAAAGTTTGAGTTTTTATTATTTTTCTTACTGTTATATATGTCTATGTTTTGATTTCCTGTTTGAACAGGTTGTGAGCGAAATTGTTTAGAACTACTTTAGGGTTAAAGGCACGAAATTATCTTTAAAATGTATTTTGAAAATTTGTGATTTAAATGATAATAATTCATGATTAAGTTGATCTTATGATATATTTGAGTTTTTTGTTGTAACGATCCTTGGTGATCTTATTCTTATATGGAAAACTTGATTATGTGATAAAGTTTACTTAGTATATTCGATAAATACTGATAGATGGTGAAGTGTTGCGGTAATAGCATGGATCTTGAATCCATGGCCAAATTATTAGGCACTAGAGATGGGAGAATCGATTCAAACAGAATCAAACAGAAACAACTAAAGAAGAAAATATCAAGAAAGATGTTGATGTTGAACATTTTTGTAGAAATAAGATAGGCTTTAGACATTTCTCTTAATTTCGGAAGGTATGGGCTTGGATCCAAATTATATGAGATGGCCGATAGTTTGGCGTTATTGAAGGCTCTGAAGCCACACACACAACCCCACGAGCTTCATACATTTGTAGACGCAAAGTATGGTCATTATCTGACTTTGTCAGAATTTCAAGTCTTCCCAAGAGTGGAGTTAGCTAAAAGACTTGCCTCACAAGAAAGTACTAAAACCCATAAATCAACCAAGACAAGTATGTAGATAACTGTCATTATTTCAAAAACGTAGGGACACAATTTAAAAATAATTGAGGTTTGGCTCATAAGATGTTGGGTTACAGATCTGTATAAGTAAGAAAAGAGAAACTCTTTTGAGTAAAGGATCCAAAATAAATTTCTTCTACATGATCATTTCTCACTATGTAACACCAGAATGAGCCAAAAAACGCTCTTCACATGTCTTTGTTTGGTAGTGGAAAAAGAATTTTGGTTAAACAGTGTGGTTGGGGTCAAAAATCAATCACGGGCTGAATATATTGCAATCACACATACATACACATACATTATCATCAAAAAGAACAATAGAGAGAGCGAGTGAGGATTAGCCACAATGTATCTTCCTCTCCTCTATCTTCTGTTTCTGGCTTCTTGCTTGACACATCAAGCTTTAGGCCGTGGTCGTGGCCGGCCATCACCGGAAGGAAGCTTGGATCCTTCTTCTCGCATCACCGTAGTCGGAGTTGTCTACTGTGACACGTGTTCTATCAACACTTTCTCAAGACAAAGCTATTTCTTACAAGGTCAGAGCTTTTTACATGAACTGTCCTTAGGATTTAGTATTGGTCAATTTGGTTATTCAACTTTCGGTTTATGAATATAGAAACTGACAACCATTTTATTCGGTTTGGTACAATTTCGGTTTCCATGAACACTTTCTCAAAAACAGAGCTATTTTTCTTGCAAGGTCACAAATGGAACAATCTTATCTTGATTTGGTTTTCAGATTGATTTTTCGGTACAGTTCCGATTTGATTCGGATCTGTTCTCTCTCAGGTGTGGAAGTTCATGTGACATGTAGATTCAAAGCAAGTTCACCAAAAACAGCAGAGGAAGTGAACATATCAGTAAACAGAACAACAAACAGAAGTGGCGTGTACAAGCTCGAGATCCCTCACGTAGATGGCATCGATTGTGTCGACGGAATCGCTATATCATCACAATGCAGTGCCAAGATACTCAAAACCTCCTCTGACGACAACGGAGGCTGCAGCATCCCTGTTTTCCAAACTGCAACCAACGAAGTATCCATCAAATCAAAGCAAGATCGTGTCTGTATCTACAGCTTAAGCGCACTAAGCTATAAACCTCCTCACAAAAACACATCATTGTGTGGAAACGGAGGGAAGAAACATCACCGAAAGGACGAGAAGGTGGAGAAGAAGTTTAGAGATTCGAAATTCTTCTGGCCTTATTTGGCACCGTATTGGTTCCCTTGGCCATATCCGGATCTACCTCCATTGCCAACTCTACCGCCTTTTCCGTCTTTCCCTTTCCCTTCTTTACCTTTCGGAAACCCGAATCTGGCATTGCCGGCTTTCGATTGGAAAAATCCGGTCACTTGGATACCTTATCTTCCACGTTTTCCTCCAGGAGATCATAATCCTTAGGGACACTCCATATTTGGATTCCTCTGTTTTTTATTTTCTTGGTGATCACCTCTGTTTAGGGTTGATTGTATGTGTTTGTGATATGATTACTTATTAATGTGTAATTATTCTTCACTTACAGAAGATTAAGAATTGGTTTAAGGAGGACAGTTTTGATGGATTTGATATAAGATATGCATGCTTGACCTTGATTAGCAAAAAACCACTGCCTGCTTACATTTTGAGTTGGGGTCTTTCACAAAAGTCCCTAAGTCTACATAATATACATTACATTCTGCTTAAGGAGAGAAGTTTATGTACAAACCCTTAAAACTTAAAACCAAAAAAACAAACTAGAAAAGAGTACTGATCTTGAAACTGTGTTTACAAAATGCGTTTTCCTTTGAAGGTATCCACTTGCTTCCTTAGCCCATCGATGACATCAGAAGCTTCCTGTTACATTATCAAATGATTTGAGTATGCGTGGATATGTCTAAAATAAAATGGGATATTTCCACTATATGGTAATTACAATAGGACTAACCCGTAGTTTTTTCCTTAAGCCATCCTCAGTTACATCTCTGCGGGCTCTTTCTTGTTGAAAGATAGTACTTACTCCCTCCTGCCGATTTTCCAAGTTTTGGATCCTAGCTTTTGACTCCTTAAGCTGGGTTCATCATTTTAAACAACGACATTTTTTAAATGTTGCCAAAAAATGACCTAAAAGAGAAATTTGTAAGATAAAAGAATCTTTACTTGCAACTCAAGCACTTCTTTCTCCCTCTGCGCCTTTTCCAAGTTTTGGATCTTAGCTTTTGACTCCTGGAGCTGGTTCATTATATTCAAACGATGAAGATCATTATCGCCAAAAAAAAACAAAGACTAATGTTGTAAGAAAAAAAAAAAGGTTTACTTGCAACTCAAGCAGTTGTTTTTGTCTCTGCAGCTCAGAGACTAGTTTGGCTGATTCCTGTTTCACCTTCTGCAACTCTGCTTCTAGATTAACTGAGCCTGTTTCTTTGAAACTACTGTAAGAGAGAATTTAAACTAAATTAGTACCGAAGATAACATTATTTCAGAATCAGAAGAAACATCAGAGAGAGAAAAAACACCTTATCCCAAGCCCATAATAGCTTCTGTTCTTAGCCCCGATCTCAGGATTGATGTCAAAACTCCTTTCTCGTGTTTCAACCTATATTGAAGCGAGATTTTATTAGAGACTCATATATTATAACACATTATGGTTACTAAAAGAAGTTTATTTCAACCTGAGGGATTTGGTTTCTTCCAGATGGTTCAACATTTGGCCTGAATACTCGAACTGGTACTGGAGTACTAGAAGAAGATCCCTTAACAACGTTTATGTTGTTGAAAGGTCGAGGGGTTTCTGTAACGCTACTTTCATAATTCTTTTGTTTCCTTCTTGGAGCATAACCAATTTCGTGACACCTTGAAGACCTATCAAACAGAAAGATAATAATAACTTAAGAGAAAGTCCAAAACCTCAAATCTAATAGTAGTAGTGGCGAGAATATACGATGATAATACCAATAGTTCTTTTGGTGTGTGACCAATCGGCTTTCGAGTTTAGCAAGAACGACGGTTCGCTCAAATCCTTGCTTATTATGAGCTGGTTGTATGAAATTAGCTTCCAATATTCCAATAACGCCACGTCCATCACTTCCAGCAGCATTCCAAACCCTCCAAAATGGCTGAAGAAAATGAAGTTAAGATAAGTACTAACAATATCAAGCCTAACTCGGCTGGAATTATTATCAGTCACCTTGATAAGCCGGTTCTTATGGTAAACATTGAAACCTTGTATGTCGATGTGATGATGAGCATCTTTCACAAAGCCAAGCTTTAGAGAAGCAACCATCTGGAGTATTTTTTGAAAACATAAGAGAAATTTTTGAGAGTGTTTTAAGATTATGAAAAGTGAGACTAAGGTAAGGTAAGGTAATACCTCTTCTTGATCTGGCCATTCTGGAGAACGCATAGGTTTGTATGTTTTCTCTTCAATCTTCATCATGTCGTCTAAGACGCTGTGATGTTCGACATCTTCGCCACGAAGAATGATTCTGAAATTATCCGGACGTTTGAGGTACAGAATTGATGCATAACTCTACATAAAAACAAAAACCAGACAATGGTGAATGAAAACTTAAAGAAGAAGAAATAACAAATTGGATTTGTGTTAAGAAACATGAAACATCATACACGTAGCGAGTGTCGATAAGTCAGGAAATGCCTTGAGTTAGGATAAGTTTTAGCCATATCGATGTTCTTCTCATCTCTGTTCACACCTCTGAGTTGAATATCCTGTAGACAATTCACACATCACCATCTGTTACATTACTACTTACATCTATTAGTCCTAAAAGTGACTGTATTAAAAAAAGTCTTGGTAAGTGATATTACATGAGGATCTGTATCAAAATCAAGTTCCATCTTCCCTTCATCATCTTCCCATAAGTTATAAATCACGATCCGAGTACCTTGCTCTTCTAGGTGATTAAACTGTACAATTTAACAAGTATGAGATACGATAAAAGATAGTTTTGTGATTGAAGAAAAGTATATACAACAAACCTGGTCCAATAAATCTTGTTGGGATAGATAAGGCGACCACCTCAATATAGTCTCTAAATTATCAAGCCACTCATTTGTGGAGTTATAAACTATCTCCTTCCATTTGTTATCTACCAACTCATAATCAACCTAAGCAGAGAAAAGAAAAAGAGTTTTAGACTTAATGTTTTGAGAAGAAGAGCAATTTGCATAAGAAGTAATTTTATCTCTACGACTCTACCGTGGGGACAATTGCTTCACATTTTCTTGTCTCGTAAAGAAACGTATATGATAGCATACCAATGCTCTGTGTCGGACTGAAACAGTGATAAGAAACACAGTTAAGATCGAAAACGCGTAAACCAAGAGTAGATAACATAAAGATGTTGTGAAATGACTCACTTATTTCCATTGATTCCTCGAGAACGTGAGAAGACAATTGCATCAGCACCAAGCCTCATTGTACTAGTTTTGAATCCATTCCCATCTTCATTGTTTGTTTTACAAATTTGAAGATTAGTTAATGCCACGAGCAGAGCTAAAACTAATAAAGACAATGAATTTGAGATGCTTACATTGACCAACTCTATTAGCCATATTGCGTTTCCTTGAATACCCCAAAGAAAGGCACTCTCTAAACGTACTCGGATTCATCCCACCTCCATTGTCTTCAACTATAAGAATGCTGCTTTTTCCGTCTCTTTTATTTATTGTCGAATCAACATGAACATATGTAGCCCCATTACTTACCTGTGTTGCAAATTTATCAAACATAAACTTATGTTATACAAAACTTGATTTCAAAATCTATAAATTTGCGAAAACAAGTTGACCAAGAAAGACTATTTCTTGCTAAAAGAAAAATATTATCAATGTTTTGAATAAAGATGAAATATATACAAACCTCGTCAAGAGAATTGTCTAGAAGTTCAGCTAAAGCTCCAAGAGCCCATTTGTGGCTTGTGGCGTTTGCATGAAGAAATTGAGGATGAACCCTAACCGCCGCATCATTGCTACCTACTTGCATGCAACACACAAATTAGGGTTTCGAATCCCAAGAAAGATCTGAAATTCACAATAGGTTGAGATCAAGTGTCAATTACAATAAAGAGGTACAGGCGCAGCTTCATCATCATCGCCAGCTTTCCAAAACTGTCTAGAGAGCTTTGGAGTGTCCGGTGGCACGATCGACAATGGTGTTACATCCAAAGGAACGATTTCTCGACAGTTATTCTCCATCTTCGTGGTCTTCGATTTCTTGATAGACAAGTTATTAGAATCATCACCGTCGTGATAGTTTCTTAAATCTCTCTTCAGTCCACCGAGAGTCGAATCGGGAACAACGGATGGGGATTTAGGGTTAGTACTGCCAGATTCGGCCATGTCTCCGATCACTAACAGTGGTTTATTGGACTTGATTTGAGAAGAATCCGTGGTTGCAGTAGAAGCTTCTAGGGTTTTGAAGCAGCTTGAAGTGGGAGAGAGGAGAGAGAGACGTGAGACACGCACGACACACAGACTCTTCAAGTAGTGGGAGCGTCTTTATAGAAAAGTGAGTGGCGCGACTTACAAATAAAACCGTCCAGCTTCCCGGCCCCAATTTCGTAACTCACAGGCCCATCTGTGTTATTAGAGCAACCCTAATGGTTAAACTTTTAATAGGTTTTTTCCAATTTTTTTAATTTTAAAATTTGAGATTTGAATTTAAGAGATTTTGTTGGTCTCTTAATTTTTCTTGGTTTAATGGTAGAAATTTTTAGTGAGTTTCTTATAGTAAAAAATATTATTAAAATGAAAATTATAAATATTCTATTTTATAAAATTTAATAATTAATACAAATACTAAAATTTTAAACCTACAAGAAATGAATATTGAGAATCGGAATAACAATTAGTAGTTAGTTTGATTCCCACCAAATTTGTGTTATATATGCTCAACCAAATCACCTTTCAATTGTTGATGCATAGCCCGATCACGAACTCGAGCACGAGAGACCATAAAATTACCGAGATTTGAAGACATATCTGTAGAGTAGTTAAAATAACTTGTGAAGAGATGGTTGATTCTGGTAGTATGAATTTAGATGCACCAAACGATTTTTTTCAATTTAGTCTTTGATTTGATTATTACGCCCTATGATGAGGAGCTCGACACATATCATCTTTCATCAACATTGACATCGCCATCGTAAATGGAAATAACGAAATGAAAACAATTCAACCGAAATGAAAAGAAAAAAATTGGGTCATATTTTTCCTTCTCTTCCCTCTCCACCAATAGAAGTTTGCCATGTAGGGTCCCTTTGTTGTTTGAAAAATACCGTAAGAGAGAAACAACCCTCTCAATTAAACTGATTTCTAATTTATTTTGGGCTATATAATTCAAGGGACCAACCCTCAAAAGCCCCTTAGAGGCTGCCGTTGGAGTTGGTCTCAGATACAAGGTTTAATTAGTTTTAACTTGCTCTAAAGCCTCTCTACTATAACTTTATTACATTTTGTTTAGTAACAAATGACATTCCCTCTTTTTCTCCCTTTTTGAAATAAATATTCTTTAGATTTACACAATTTTGTTGTTTTTTAGAACTGTTCATCGAAAAATTTCGTCATATTGTCACTAAACTTTTGTAACTTCTAAGAAATTTCCAATATGTTTTCAAAATTTTACCATATAAATACTAATTTTAAGAGAAAATTTGTATCAATAATATGGATTAAAACATGAAGTTAGATTTTTTTTAAAAAGCTTAAAGCCCAATTTTTTTAAAAAAATTGCAAATAATCAGTCTTGAGAATTGAGCATGTTACCAATTCATGTTATACGGAATTAACACTGAACTATATTTCGTTTAACCGTTAAATTATACATGGTACAAAAAAATTGATGTCGTTTACTACTATATAAATATTGTTGATGCCTTTTACTTGCTTGAGCCCAAGATCAACTCTACCTTCTATTTCCGTAATGAATGACAACATATAATCTTATAACTGTATTAATTTATAATTTTTTTATATGACTCGGTTAATTTCCGCGCGATGCATATTTTGTTTTGAAAAAATATTTTTGATTTGTATTTATGGTTTTATTTTCTTATATTAAATAAATATCAGAAATAGTGAACACACTATTTTCTTATAGTAGGTTTGTATTTTAGTTTATGAGATTAGTGTCATTTTGATACGATGAGTTTTTCTTTGTTTGCACTTTGCACAGGTAAATATGCTTCATAGGATCGGCTGACCTGACCCACTCAAAATTGACTCGATGCGAAGCCACGTAACCGGCAGGGGCATAACTGTAAATAACCATGGAATGTATTTCTCAGACTCTTTCGTGCTATCACTCGCTCATCGTCACCTTCACCTTCACCTACCATTTTTGCCAACAAACGCGAGCAAGAGTTTTGAGCTCCAATGGCGACCTTGTCGATGACTCTGGTGCGTTTAATTTTTCCCTTTTGTACTTTTGATTTTGTTTTACCTTTCCGCTTCTTCTGCTTCTCCTGCTCTAATTTTCGGTTATCATCATAGTCAAATCCGAAGTCGCTCTCAGCTCCTCCACGAAGACTTTCTCCGATCAATACCTCCGCTTTCACATCTACCTCTTTCCGATTGCGCACCAAATCTTCCTTCGATTCAATCTCGTTCTCGTCTTCAACTCCCTTCTCCGCCTCATCGCTCCTCCTTCACACGTCTTATACCAAAAGAAACCACCGCTGTTTCTCTGTTCAATCCAATGCTGAGGTTAGGGATTCTCTCATATCTTGTTAGTCACTGATGTCATTTGATGGAATTGGTTGTTTTATTCAGCTTACTCTTAGTTTTTTTTTTCCATTAGATTTACTAAAAGCTATGGAATCATAATATGATGTGGATTTTGTATTCCAGGTGGTTACTGAACCGCAATCGAAAATAACACACAAGGTGTATTTCGATATAAGTGTTGGCAATCCAGTGGGGAAGTTAGCTGGGAGGATTGTTATTGGATTGTATGGTGATGATGTTCCCCAAACTGTGGAGAACTTTCGTGCTCTATGCACAGGTGAAAAGGGATTTGGCTACAAGGGTTCTACATTCCATCGTGTCATCAGAGATTTCATGATTCAGGGAGGAGACTTTGAGAAGGGCAATGTGAGTTTTTCTGGCTGAATTCCTTGGCAGCACCAGTTTCTTGTTAGCTGACTTGCGGTCCATATTATGTTTCTTTTGATTTACTTTGGTTCATCTTATTTTCTGCCAAATCACAAAGTAAAGTAAGCTGTCTCATATCAGGATGGCAGGATGTTTATTAATTTCTTGGATGTGGTACATAGTATAAGTCAAATCTTTCTCGATAAGGAAGGATGCTTAAGTTCTTACTTGTACGGATTTAGAGTCGCTCTTGAAAGCACATGTTTGGGTACATTAATAGGAAAAAGCCTGACCTTTGGAGAGCTTTCTACAGACAATCTTTCTGATAGCTGGCTCTCTGATTTGTAGATCAGTGGCTTTAGAAGAACAACCCCTGTTAATCTTAGACTTTTGTTCTTTTCTATATAGATAATACCTGGGCTGTAGGGAACTTATATACTGGTTCGTGGGTATGCAACTAGCTGTAGCTCGGTAGAAATATATTGTTATTTTCTGTTTCTGCCCATCTCAGTTACCGAAGATTCTTCTAGTAACTGCTAGGAGAATTCCATAATAATGATACAGAAGTCTAATTGTTGAGCAGGGAACTGGAGGTAAAAGTGTATATGGCCGTACATTCAAGGATGAGAATTTCAAGTGTAAGTCTATCCTTTTTCACTTGTTTCCTTCTTCTTCATTCTCCCCAGCTGTGCTTTAGCATTCATATTTATCAGTGGTAATGCATTTTAACTAAACATTTCTGCATTCTCTTTTTAGCTGAGCTGAGTATAATATATACCAAACCTTCAGTTTTATAAAATTCATGAAAGTAATAATGTGCTATACGCTGCAGTATCCCATGTCGGACCAGGAGTTCTAAGTATGGCAAATGCTGGCCCTAATACAAATGGAAGTCAGTTCTTTATCTGCACTATTAAGGTAAAATCTCCCTCTGGTTAAGGCCTATTGTTAAATTAGAAGTTATACGTAGGCAAGCGAGCATCAACAATAAAGAACACAGGTATTACAGTATATAGAATCCAATAATATAACCTAAAGAGTAGAGTTTTGAAATTGGAAACGAAGAACCATCCAAGCTTTGTTGGGAAATTTAGTGTATATCAAATTAATATGCGATAACGATGTGGACAGACGTCATGGTTGGACGGAAGACATGTGGTGTTCGGGCAAGTAATAGAAGGAATGGAAGTGGTGAAGCTGATAGAGGAACAAGAGACAGACAGAGGAGACCGTCCCAGAAAGAAAGTGGTGATAGCAGACTGTGGTCAACTTCCAATGTCTGAAGCTTAAAAGTAAGATCATTTAACCAAAATCTTGTAGACATGAGATGGAGCTTGTTTTTGCATTTTACAACCCTTTCTTTTGTGTAATGGATTTGTATCCCCTTCTTCCAAAAATTTAAGAAAGAAATAGTATTCCGCTGCCGGGTGTTGAACTCATATTTCATTTCATTGGTTTGTTTCGAAATTAACCATTGTGTTATAGCGGTTCAGTTGCATTACTAAGATACAAAATCTGAAGATTCAAGAGTAGTCGATGCAGTTGTGAAATTGGTCTGTGTAATACAGCGGATTTGTTGGTTTGGTATACGAGCAATTTGTATTTAAAGTCCGATCTCTTCATAAAAAAGTAAGAACAACAATTGAAACAAAAAATATTCCGCTGCCCGGATTTGATCCCGGATTTCATTTTGAGTAGTGAAATTGGCCTGTGTGCTACAGCGGACTTGTTTGATTTATATACGAGGGATTTGTTTTTAAAGTCTGATATCTTATTGAAAACAATACTAATTAAAATAATAAGTATTCCGCTGCCGGGGTTTGATCCCGGATTTCATATTGAGTAGTGAAATTGGCCTGTGTGCTACAGCGGACTTTTTGGTTTTGTATATGAGTGATTTGTATTTAAAGTCTGATATCTTATTGAAAACTAACTAATTGAACCAAAAAGTATTACGCTGCCGAGGTTTGAGCCCGGATTTCAAATTCTGTTGTGAAATTGGCATGTGTGCTACAGCGGACTTGTTGAACATGTATCCGATCAATTTGTATATAAAGTCTGCTTTCAGATTAATGAACAATATAATTACTTGTACCTATCACATGTTTGTATTTTAGTGTTCTTTCTTTTTGGTCAACCTTTTCTAGATACAAGATATCTCTGAATACTAGAAGAGCACACCATAAAAAGAAGACATTTTCCTTGTAGAGAATAAGAGAAACCCCTTTGGTTTATTTATTTATTAAATGGTACATAACCAAATTGCACAAATTAAAGCTGTAAAAAGAGGCGTAGAAAAAGCTTGAATCCTAGATAAATCTATTATCAATGTAAAAAAAAGAGAATACAAACAAGAAAATGTTTTACTGGTCAATACTGACGTCACCCCATTGCACCTTGTGTTTAGCAGCTAGATAATGAGCACCAACAGGACCACGGCTACCATAAGGATAGTACTCAGGGATTCTCTTCTTCTCTTCAATCTCTTTAAGCAATGGAGTGAATAGCGACCAAGCTGCATCAAGCTCGTCACTTCTTATGAACAATCTTCTTTCTCCTTCTATTGCATCTAACAGAAGCCTCTCATATGCATCTGGTATCTCCTTTGAATACCTTGCTGAGTATAGAAGATTCAAGTTACTGCGATCTAATCTCATTCCTAAACCAGGGACCTTGTTGTTGATTTTCAAATAGATTGCTTCATCTGGTTGGACACGGATCACAAGCTCATTTGTAGCTTGATCAAGATCAGAACCAGTATTCCGGTTATACAAATTCCCCGGAACATGCCTGAACTGCACCCTTATCTCTGCACTGTAATTTTACTTATCAGTAAGAGTCAATATACAAAATTCCACAAGTGCGAAGTTCTAGGTACCTACCTCCTGGTGTGTAGTGCTTTGCCCGCTTTCATTAAAAAGGGCACACCGTCCCATCTTGCATTGTCGATGAAAAGAGCAGCAGCTGCAAATGTTGGAGTCAGACTACCTTTTGGTACAGTTTTATCATCGGTGTAGGCAGGATATGTGACTCCTCCCTTTGTGTGGCTCTTGTATTGTCCTATTACCACATCTTCAACTCGAATTGGCCTCATTGAACGTAACACCTTAACCTGAATTGTGCATGAGACTTTCATTATATGTTTTCTTGAATCAAACCCAAATTGCAAAGTGAAAGAAATTATCATACCTTTTCATTTCTGATATCCTCTGCATCCAAACTAACAGGCGTTTCCATGGCAAAGAGGGCTAAGATTTGAAGCAGATGATTCTGCATTATATCTCTTATTATTCCGTAATTGTCAAAGTACCTGAATTAAGCAAAAGAGAACAGGAAGGAAACATAAGCTTTCAATACAGAAGAGACATGAATAGCTAGATAATGGTAAACAGGCACTTTACCCTCCACGTCCTTCAGTGCCGAAATCCTCAGAAAATATAAATTGCACGTTCCTTATGTACTGCCTTGACCATAGCGGCTCAAATATAAGGTTTGAGAATCGAAGAACAGATAAGTTCTCGACTAGCTCCTTTCCTAGGTAATGGTCTATCCTGTAAGAACACATTTTCATTATCATATCAGCCAAGCAACCAATAGTATCATCATTGCAACAAAATATCATATCAGCCAAGCATCCAATAGTATTATCATTGCAACAAAACAAAGCTATAAGTGCATTTATCTTTCACCTAAAAATTTGATCTTCCTCCAAATACTGCTTGAGGGATTTCGTTAAAGCAGCCGAGGTTTCAGAATCTCGACCAAAAGGTTTCTCGACGATAACCCTAGTCCATCCATTGACAGATGAAGCAGAAGTGCTTGCACATTTCACAGCATCTACAAATATATTTGGAGGGATAGACAAATAAAAGAGGCGGTTTGAGATTCTTCCAGCCTACAGAAATACAAAGGATAAGAACCACTATGTAAAAGAAGTAGACTCCAATTTTCTAGTTTACTGATTTGAAGAGAACAAATGTTCAATACCTCATGTTCCTTGAGCTTCTTATCCAATTCAGTAAAATGTTCCTGAGAATCATACTGACCAGAATGGTAAAAACATCTCTTGAGAAATTCTTCCATCTTTTCACCACAGTTTGCCCTGAAATCCAAATGGAACAATGACATAATACTCAGAGTTAATTATCTTCAAAAACCCATATCCAACTGAATTGAAGCATAAAGACTTGTCTTGACAAACAAAAACCGGAAACTTTTCAGTAGCTACAATTGCTAACCTCTTATCAATTCTGCAAGTGAGGGTTTTGCTGACCATGTTTCTAAGTTCAACATCTGTCATCTTACTCCTAGAATATCCAAATATTGTAAAATGCTGCCACACAACAAAATCAAATTGTCAATCACTAGACTTTAATGTGCAAAACACACACACAGGCGATCAAAATAGCAAATCATAGAGAAGAAAACCATCTTCTTGGCAATACCTCAGGGAGACAACCTTCATAGTAAAGGGCGAAAAGAGCCGGGAAAATCTTCTTCTTAGCAAGATCACCAGAGGCTCCAACCACCGTAATACTAACTGTTGACTGGCTTTGACCATCAGATTCTACTCCAACCTTGGCTGCTTCTTGAGATAAAGCTGATAGCACCTCATCTTTCAATCCCTTAAGAGAAGTTTTACTCTCTGATGAATTTGAATTAGTGACTATTGCACCTAACACCCAATCCAAATGTCAGAACAACCCCTCTTCTACTGATATCAATATCACATTTAATTCACATAGACACCTAATTGCCTAATGAAATTGTATTCAGAGATTCAAGTGCAGTTAATAAATAAGCTTGGTTTTAGATTTGGTCAATTCTAATCCGGAAAACAAAGATAGAATGAAACTAACCATCTTGCATAAAGACAGAAGCACGACCAGACTTCCTCTGGAATCTAACACAGAGGTCAAGAGGATTCAATCCTTGAGGAGAAGCAGACAGGAACGAGAGTGATCGATGTCGGTCACCGTTAACCGGTGAGAAAGAAGCCAAATAACCGGAATGATATGATCGGGTGGTGACGGAGGAAGACAAAGCCGCCATCGTCAAAGATACAACAGAGAGATGGCAAATTGAATTGTTGTCTAAAGATGAGATTTTTAGTTAAAAAATAATGATGAACATAAGAAACATCGAAAAAGGATTTAAGGGGCGATACTGCAAATAAGAGAACCTTTTGAGATCTCCCAAAGGTTAAGTCTTTTGTTGTCTAAATTAAAATGCTCACTGGTGTGCTGGTATGGCTACGTGAAGCCCGTCTGCACACAAAAATAATATTCAATTCAACCAATACCTCAAGTGGACCTTTTTGCTTTCTCTTTCTCTTTCTTTTTTTTTCATAACAGAGACATCTCCGAATATACGTTTTCTCAAAGATGCTTTCTTTCTTTCTCTATTTAGCTACTTTCGTAGATGATCATTATGGTTGATGCAAATTTAGTTGGAAGCTGAAGATTTTGCTCTGTTCTGAGAACTTTTCATTTCAAACAAAACTTATGAGTTTACACTCTTTTACATTACAGCCACAACTCTGAAACAGACAAAGAGAATTTCCCGTTTTCATCCCCAATAACGAACAAAAAATCAAATACTCTTCTTCTCAAACTACAACAATTGATAAAAAAAACAGCTCAAACTCGCAGGCTAATAATAACCTGAGCGAATTTCATCTCTCTCTCCTCCCTAACATGATTGATTCTCTCTACCAATACAATAACAAAAAACTACCAAAAACTGTGATTTTGAAGAAGCTCCAAAATTCAGAGAACGAGGGCGACTTTCTCATGAGATATCAGAGGAGATGGATTCGCTATCAAGGGCTCGTAATGGTCTGCTCCACCACCACACCAACCTGAACCAGTGAGATGAGTTTAGTAATTACCAAGTCCAAAAATATGAGATAGATTTGAAGACTTTTTATCAAATGGTGTTTAGTTATTTACCAGTGCCTTTCATGAATAGAAAGACTGGGACTTCAAGAACTTCACTTCTTGGTTTGTGAGGAAGAAAGAACACACAGTTCTCTTCCTCTACCATCCCATCTGATCCATGCGCTTGCACCTATAACACCAACATTTCACAACTTTACTTAGATGTCATTTGGGAAAAAAAAACACAACCAAAGTAACAAACTTGTTACATCAGATAACTACTCACCACATAGATTTCTCGTTTGAACTCAGTGGCTAGACACTCGATTGCTATGTCATCCCCAAACGCAGCTGCACGTCCTTCTCGGTTCTCATCTACAGATAACAACCCATCTTCCGTATACTGCAAGGTAATGATATCATACTCATCCTCTGTTGAGCCTGAAATCGACATGTACTTAGACCAACTAAGTCCATCATTCACCGGAAGACACCTCTCTCTATAGATTGACTCTGCAGCAGTTTCTCTGCAATGAAGAAAAGTAATCAATAAACATTACAAACCCTAGAAATTATAGAACACAATGTCACCTCAAGATTATATCTTTCTTAATCATAACAAGAAGAACAATAATGCTACATTTTGCTTCCTATTTCCCCTAATCATAAAAACAAAACATCAAGGTCGATACCAGATCTGAGTCCATAGTTAGCAAAAGTACCTATGCATCCCAATCTGTAAAAGCTCTTCAATGGCGGAATCAAGACTCTCACGTTCATCTTTTTTCGCCAACAACTTCTCTTCCTGGACAATATGAATCCCCCAACCACTCTTCAGATCCGGCGAATACATATGCCTAATCGCATCCGTAATAACCTCCTTCTCTTCCTCGCTAGCAGATCTGAAATCCTCCAAAAACCTCCTCACCGTCCGCCGCCGTAAATCTCGCGCGTCGATCCCACGCGCCTCCATAGCCTTCTGAGAAGCGGTGAACAAACAGTTCCCGTCGGAAGAAACCTCTCCGCCGTGAGAGAGACGGAAAACGACGGAAGCAGAGGATTCATCTTTACCAGGATGTTTCCACAACACACCTCTCGCGTGTAGCCGGCTCAGATGCCGTCTTTGCGCCTCCTCCAATCCAAAAACCTCATCCCAAGCGGTGGTAGTTGCGGCGGCCATTGTCTTCTCAACCGCGTCCACCGCCGCAGCAGCCGCGGATTGGTCAACAAGATCTACATCTTCGAGAGACACGGCGACTGTAGAAGGTTCTCTCCAAGGAACCGTTGGTGAAGGAGATTGAAATGTCGCCGTTGAATCACACAAAAGCTTTCCCATTTCTTAAAAGATTATTGCCAAAAACTCTGGAGATGTCGTCTTCTTCGTTCTCTTTCTTCCAAACCAAAACTGCAAGAAGAAGAGAGAGAAACAGAGAAGAGGAGAGAGAGAGAAATGTACAGTTATGGGCTCAACGGCTAGATATGGGAGGTGAGAGAACACGACTGTTGAAGTTAACGGTCAGATCTAAGGAGACTAAACGCGGGAGAGGAAAGAATAACACGTGGCGTTACCTAAATGGCTTCTTTTAACCCGCTCTGACTAACGAATGGCTGAGGCTTGACCGTGTTCCGGTGGACCACGCCACTCAAAAACATTAACCCTAATTCTTAATTTTTTAAAACTAAATCCTGTCGTTTTATTAGCTGGCGCATCATACTCTAACGTGCACATGGTGACTCCTTTTTGGTAGATTGCCAATTATAGAGAGACACATCAGCTTTTAGTAACGGATTGGACCAATGAGAGAGCTCGCTCACACGTATGAGTTGTGTCAGGGATGGGGCGAGCTGCGCCACATGTGCTGATTTGTCTTGGACGGCGTGAATAACGTCGTGAATCGCGCGTTAAAGTACGGGAACGGTATTTTTTACCTATAACGGCTAGTAAAAAGGAAATCTTTTGGTCTTCCCCTTTTTAGCCTATTCGAGTGTTAAAAATTGGTTGAATAACCTGATGAAAAAAAAAAAATTGGTTGAATAACCTTAAGGACAAGAAGTTGTAGAATAAAGATCCAGAGTTAATGTTATAATATAGGGATAAAACTCCTAATAATGTATACATCAAATGAAATAAAATGAGAACTGTTTTTTTTGTCTTTGTTTTTAATCTTGTACAAAATATCGAATTGAAGTAGTAGCAACTAAATATTTTTCATGTGTATTTCATATCCAAGTTTTGAAGTGGCTCTTTTAATCGAAAATAGTTTAGTGAATCCGATTGTTTTAGATGGCAAGATCGATTATGAAAGCCAAAAGAGCATTTATTTCCGAGTTGAGAATGTTGTAATGGACTTATAATGTTGTAGAAATATGACTGAGTTGATGGATGTCGTCAGTGAAGATCTTAGGTTCCCTATAGTTGAAGGCCAATGCCAAATTTATGCCCAGTCACATTTAAGTTTTACAAAATTTCTATTGGATATGTGATCAGAGTAAAGATGGGTTTTAATATTGAAAGCCCATATATACATGGGCCTATTTTTATGCCCCAATAGCCCAGGTACATATATTAAATACTGTACTCAAATCCATCCGAATCTCAAAAAGGATAAAGAGCATCTTTGAGAAGACAAGCTAATCATTAGGAGCAGCTCTGAATGAATGATTTGGAATCTTGGTAAGGTAAAGCTTAAATTTTTTAATAGATTTGCTGCTAAGAAATTAAGAACCTATTAGCAAAAAATGTTCAATGGTCTCTCATATCATATGCACTTATGCAGACACTATGATTGATGACCGAGATAACAAACAAAAACAGAAGATATGTGTAATCAATAGTACGTGTTTAAGTATTTAACACATTCTTCTTGAAAATAATAAAGATCCCAAAATGTATTAAAAAAAATTGGAAACGACCTCCTCTATTTCGTTTAACATATGAATAGCTTCAATAAATTATTTACTGTAACAACATTTATTCCTCTGTAAGACATTTTCTATAAACAGTGATAAAGATTGATAAGACAAATTCACTATGCCAGAGTATCCGCAACTTGACTTGTTCACATTTGTATACATTCATAAACACTAGTTTGCATTAAATTCATGAAAAAATAACAAATAATGCTGAGTTTATAAATTATTTTACCAACCTTTCTTATATACAATTAAAATTTTCAAATCAACTCGTGTATAAAGTGTACATAAAAATAGTAAATTTCTGTATATACATGAACGAATAAACAGTTGTATTAAGAAAAAAACACATAAATGTGGTAAGTTTTATCTTTATTTTTCAGTCGTATCCAAAGAATACGACGAAACACACAAAAAAAAGTATGGAAAGAAAAAAGCAAGAACTTACATAAATTGGTTTATAGAAAGAAAAAATAAAGGTGGGCCGTATAATTGGAGTCCAAATTTCTTAAATAATTATTTTATGTCTTCACTTATCTAAAAAATAAAATAAATAAATCTTCTCTCCACTGACATTGGTAAAGGCATAGAAAAAAGAAAAAAAAAACTGTTCTTCATCATCATCGTCTCTCCCAAGAAAAACCATGAAAATGAAGAAGAAAGGAAAAGTTTATCCATCTCCTCCTCCTCCTCCTCAATCTTCATCATCTTCTTCTTCTTCGAACCATCTCAACGAAGAAGATGATGATTCTCTCTCTGTGTTGAAGCTTCTTCCAGCGACGATTTTGGTTCTTGTTTCTGTTCTCTCCTCTGAAGAAAGAGAGGTTCTTGCTTACTTAATCACAAGAGGAACCACCATTTCCGATAGAGGAAACTCTTCTTCAAAGAATAAGACGAAGAAGAAGAGCAACAAATCTAGCAAAAATCACAAGCCACCAGTTTTCGATTGTGAGTGTTTCGATTGTTACACTAACTACTGGTTTCGTTGGGATTCTTCGCCGAATCGTGAGCTTATCCATGAAATCATCGAAGCTTTCGAGAATCATCACGGTGAAGAAAACTCTGCTTCTCGGAGCAAATCTAAGAGAGGTAAGAAGAAAGAGAAACCGGGTCGTCGGGTCACTGATTCGGATAGTAAACCGGCTCTTCGGGTCACGGATAATGGTGATAAGGATTCTAAACCCGTCGTGGAGCCAATGAACGAGACCACTGTTTCCGAGAGTAGCCACGTGTCGTCACCAGTTAGATTGAGTGAAGCTGAGGTGGCAGAAGGAGAACCGGAGGATGAGATTGTTGTTGAAGAAGATGGACAAGAAGAAGAATCGACGGTGGTGGTTTTTCCGGCGGCGGCGAGTAATGTGACGGGACACAAAGGGTTGGCGAGGAAGGTATTACCGGACGTGTTGGGTTTGTTCCATTCCAATTTTTGGAGGCTTTGGAATCCGAACGCGTAAAAGCATCGACCGGAAAAAAGTTATGCTTTTTTTAATTTTTTTGTTGTTGCTGTTTTCAGGAAAAATAATCTCATCTTTTGCTTTCATTTTGTTCTTCTATTCTCGAAAAATACATGACTACTTTGGGGTTATGTTTAATATTCTTGGTTGAAAAAATGCAGCTCTTTTAGCCACCATTTCTCTTTATGAAATTCTCTAACAATGTGTGATTATTGTTCTGTTGGCCAAAACTATTTCTGCGGATATACATGAAAGATTTGCAATGTAGTTGATGTTTTGCATTTTCAAGTTCTTTTGACTTGCAATTTTTGTGTTTGGTGGTGAGACTCTACTCTTTCTAGGCGCTGTACACCGAATTTGAGATTTTTTTATTTGAGTGTTTTTTTTAGCTTAGGAACAAAGTTTGTGGATTAGGTAGACTGTTTCGAAGAGTGGGCCAACAAATATTTGCCTTGTGATTAAGCCATCCTCATCTCATAGTGAGAGAGTGTGTCTCATTCTTCTATTTATCTATCCATTTATAGATAGATGTGTTGTTAACTGGTTTATGTGGTTTCATTAGTAATAGTTACGTTGTAACTGCTTTATCATTTATTTATTTTTACGACTCCAGAAATGAAGAAGATGAAATCAAAGTTCTGTTTCTACTACCGTGTTACAACGTAAAGCAACAAAACATTTGGTTACGTTTATATAGGAAACCAAAATTGCCAAATTTAACCAAGGCTTGAACAAAACTTTAATCAGTTTCTTGTTGTTGTTGGGCCCAAAGCTACCTGTTTTACCAATCAAATCTGTTCTTACTTTGTCAATTGTCACAAACCTTGACTTAGTTCTTAAATCACTCACCAAAAACTCTGATTCTCAACCCAAAACAAGAAATAAACTTGTACTTAACTGCCAAAGGCTTGTTGAGCCTAACAACAAATATTGGCCCACATAACAGGCCCAAATCTTACAAAGCACCCAACCCTTTTTTTTTAGCACCCATCCCTTGAGTACTTTTTTCATTAATGTTCTTTTCCAAAAAGATATAGAGGCTGCGAGATGTGAAAGAAAAAAAGTGAGATTGCAAAAGAACACGTGCGTCTTCCAAGAATTTTCTTAGGGGTTATATAATATTCAAACATTTGATCTCTTTGATAATTGTCCAACCTTTTCTTTTTACTTTGTGCTTTTGAATGGTCAATCAAACATGGACTAACAACAGTAAATGGTGAGCTACTTTTGTTTTCCTAATTGAAATTGATTAATAATTGGTAAATGGTTTCAACTTCAAACCTCGGAAGAATAATCATCAAACACGTTTGCGCCTCTTTGTTTACCTTCTACAAGGACTTAAAGTTTGACCAAAATTCCTCAACTACATACGAATGAATATACACTGACGTCCGAAAACAAACCATGAAAAGTACTTTACTTCTCATTAAGCCAATGAAGAAGAAAAAAGTAGCAATATACTCGTCCTAAGCTTTTTTTTTTTTGCTATGAATGTTGTTATCATTATAAAAATTAAAAGAGTTTAGCTTTACTGAGTAAGGGCCTATTGTTTTGAATCTTTGGCCAAAAAAGTTGCGGAATCGTTTGCGTCTGTGGTGATCATGTTTATGATCTCTCTGTCAATTGTGTCGATATACGTCATTAGTTATATCTTGGTATTTATTCAATAAAACCATCAAAAACTGTATTTATTCATCATGGAATCGGTATTATATTAAGTTATAACCGTATCTCACCACAACGACATCAACATCTTTATTCTTTGTTTTAGAAAGCAATGGAACGAAGAACAGATTCAAACTACTTCTCTTTTTTCCACGTGTGTAAATAGTCAATAAATTAGATGGTCCAAGGATAAACTCGTATTTGTATATACAAATATCGAAAACGACTTGTAGTGTGTTTAAGAGCCAATCTAACAATTTTATATGTGTGGATTCAAACATTGAAGACTTTGATTGATCAATTCAAAGAAGTATGCATTTATTATATGCACGGATAAAATGATGACGTTCGACAAAAAAAAAAACGTAAACCTCATATGACGTTCGGATAAAAGAAAAACGTAACACGTACACGACGTCATTGGAGAGATCATTCGTCCGTTCGTAATAATCTTCCACAATCCAAAATTCTGTGTTCTACGTCGGTGCATGCATCGTTTTTTTGGTTATTCTACTTCAATGAATCGCGAAAAGCAGAGTGAGTAATTGATTCTTACGTCAGATCACCAATAAGTCTTTCCTTCCTAATTTGCAATATCTATTACAAAATCTTTATTAATGCGCAGTTTCAAAGCACTCTCAATAGCATACATTCTTGTGTAGATCTGATCCTTATCCATATATATATACATTTAATTGATTATTACTCGTGAAAACTCAGTAAACTATCTTGAGAAAATTGCCTATATCTTTTAAGAAATAAGATTAGGGGTACATAAAACATTATCTTACAAATGTAATTATGTAAAATGTTTAATCCTTACGTGTCGTCTACGACACTACCCCTCTTTAACGATTAGCAGAGGGCCGCCTCTTCGTCTTTGACTTCATAGTCTACCATAAATATGTCTATATATTTTAGACTAAACTTTATTATGTTTTCACAAAGATATCTTAACAAACTCCAATCAATTATCAAACAAAAAGAGAGGAACAAAATTCTTCTTCTTTTGGAATTCAGGTGGATCGGTCTGTCTCGTTGTTATAATCAAGATTCCACAAATAATTAGGAATATGGAGGGATATGATAATGGGTCGTTGTATGCTCCTTTTTTGTCGTTGAAATCTCATTCGAAACCAGAGCTGCATCAAGGCGAAGAAGAGAGCTCAAAGGTTAGATCAGAAGGTTGTTCGAAAAGCGTGGAGTCGTCGAAAAAGAAGGGGAAGAAACAAAGGTATGCGTTTCAAACAAGGAGCCAAGTGGATATTCTTGATGATGGTTATCGATGGAGGAAATATGGCCAAAAGGCCGTCAAGAACAACAAGTTCCCTAGGTTCTTCTTCAATTCTCCCTTCTTATTTATTCATTGCTTACAATTGCTATATATTTTATCGAACATATAAAGAAAGAGTTAAGAGTTAGACATGCATATATATGCTTTAGCCAATTCGAATCAATCTCCAATTAATGTGTATATGTATCATTCACATCGGCCCTAGATTGATCTTAACTATTCTGCAATATGTGTTTTGATTAATTTATCGTTTTCATCTTCTATAGCTAGCCGAGATACATGATCTATTTGTTTCTCTATCTAATAATTAATCAATATTTAATATAAATACACTTTTGGTCAACAAATCATAGAAATGTGCTTTTGTGAAGAAATTTGATGATTAATTACTCTTCTAAAAGACTCGATGAATATATGTATATCCTATTCACATTTTATTCTAGATTGATCTTTACTAATTGATTGGGATATGGATATGGATATTGATTTTTTTTTTTTCTAGTCTATGTAGCTAACAATCAGCGATTAAAAATGAAAGTCTTTTGGTAGACATTTTTCTTCTTATAATTTGGATTCGGGAACATATATGTGACAGTTAATTACTCTTCTAAGAGATTCAAAAACAGTTATTTGCATATAGAGAAGTGAAGTGTTTTGAAATATAACTAATGGTTTATATATATAAATGTGCAGGAGTTACTATAGGTGTACATATGGAGGATGCAATGTGAAGAAGCAAGTGCAAAGATTAACAGTGGACCAAGAAGTGGTCGTGACAACCTACGAAGGAGTGCATTCGCATCCCATCGAGAAATCCACCGAAAACTTCGAGCATATTCTCACTCAAATGCAAATCTACTCTTCTTTCTAGTTAATTCTCTCAAAATCTTTTATACCTTATTTTAGAGCCTATAATTCTTAGAGCTCATGTTGTAAATTATTTACAAAAATTAGAATGTTACATTTTACGTGTGTTGAAAAGAAAAACCATGCATGATCTGATGATCAGCTGAAGTTTGTATCCTAATAATTTTTAATAAAAATTTCAAAAATTGAGTGTAGTCTATTACTGATAGCAGCATATAATGCACATATTAAATTTCAAACAACTGTTGCTAAACATATTATTACGGTTATCTGATAAATAGTAATACTAATGGTTAGGCGTTAATAAGATATGTCATAGTCTCTAACTACCCACCGAAAGTTGTAAGAAAACTACATGAGGTATGGGAATCTGAAAGTTAGCTAGGTAAGTGACAAGAAAGTAAAAAATATCAACGGAGAAAATGACTTTACAATTCTTAAAATTAAATCAGTAACAAAATAAACCCATTTTGCTAGTTAATTCTGCTATCAGCAATGATGCTCTTGAAACAGTGACAAGAGAGTCATTGTTCTTCAGCACCGTCGCATCAGTTCTTGAGTAATCCAGTGTCTTTTTTGCATGTAACCAACCATCTTCGTGTAAATGTATGTAATTGAGCCTGAAATCTTTATTATCAATATCAAGATGCAAACCGTTTGGATTTGGATTCAAAAATTTGGATAAAAGCTTCACAATTCAACTTTCAGTTGCTAACACAAAACAGGAGTTACTGAAACAAACACCAATTTGATCTAAACTGTTTCATAAACTTATTATAACCATGCTCCAAAAACGTAGCTCTCTTGACTTACAAAACATTCAAGAATCACAAACCAAGAAGATACTGGAATCTAAGAAGTTTTGATCTTTAGATCCGAGCGGATTCTGCTTCCATATACTTACAAATCCTCTCCATAACCTCTCTTCCTTTAGCGCTATTCTGCATGAATTTCTCTGCGCACTTCTGTTCAACCTTCTCAGCCATTGAGGCCAGAGCCGACAAGGGTTTGATCCGAATGCTTGTCTCCTGGCTACAAACAGTCCAGGCTGATGGATTATCTGGATGCGGATCATATCTTATCCTCTCCTCCACTTCAATGAACTTTTTGAGACTAATGTTCTTTGTTGTTAGCTGGAAAACGAAATAGTTGAGACATCTTAGCTAATCCAAACACTCATCTATGGATTGTTGTTTATGACTTCCAACTACTAAGAGATACTTCATGGCATGCTAATCAAGTTCCAATGAAACAGATCACAGCAAACTAAAACAAGTTCCTTATCTTACAAATTAGGCAACTTCTTACTAGAACAAATCCTTGGTTGCTATATAAGCTAATCTAATCACTCATCAACGGTTGTTTACGCCTTGTATCTACTAATAAATACTCTATCCCAATCAGAGCATAGAGAAAAGCCGATGATACCTGCATAGAACGTGATTTGCCATCTACAACTGTTGATTCAACACAGTGACAGATGTCCTGACCAATGATCCTATGGAGAAACCATGGACCAGGAGCATGGATGGTGAGAGCACGCGTGGTGTGGAGTTTCCCGGTCTCAGTGTCGAGTTTCCTGTTCAAGGTATCGACTTCAAGGATGTGAGAAAGGATGCGTTTGTTTTCAGGGTCTGCAAACTTCCTCCATGAAGCAGCACTCACCCGCTCCCACGGATGCTTGTAAACATGCTCTTGTCTGTATGCTTTTACCATCAAGAATCTAAACCCAAATCATGAATGTTTTGTGTGAATAGGTGAAAGTGTAAACGAGATATTTTACTACAACAAATAAAAGATTTCTCAGATAAGGATCTAACCACATGATTTGGTCTGCAAAACATTGTTTTTAGCTATGAGGATTGATAAATTTCAACAAACAAAGACGAAGAACACTAACAATTTGGAGAATTTAAACATTGATTTCGTAAATAAAATTGATCTAATTACGGAAATTCTAATTTCAAATTCGGGAATATTCTTCAACGATTCCGACATCGGCGTGAATCAAAACGCACTTAAGAAACACGAAAGAAGAATGGCAGTTTTTGGTACTGTGCTAACAAAATTGAAGGAAACAGAAGAACAAAGAAACGTAATTTAACAGTTGACTCGATTGCTAATCGAGATTTAAAGGAGATTGTGGAAATTGGGAGGAGAGAAGTACCTTGAGAGGTCGGCAAATTCAAGATCTTGGTGAGCTTCGAGAAGTAATAATGACCCAAAAGTGGAGGACGTGACGAGAGTAAAAATAGAGAGGAAGCTAATCAATGGCGGTGTTTATAGAGAGAGACTTGCGGCTTATGTTTACGAACCACGATGTTTCTCTCTCTCAGTCTCTCTCGTAGACGGCACTAGTTTTTGGGCCTTTATTAAGCCCTATTCAGAGACCTCATTCATTATTGGGCTTTAATTGTGTTGAAAAACTCATAATTTATTGTCATACTCTGTGACTTTTTTTCCTTAAATGTTTTTCTCATTTTCTTATATACATAGTAATTATACTAATTTTCTTAGATTATGCAAATTATGCAAATGCATGCAGCAAAAAAAGGATTAGGCAAAAGCATGGATGTCCAATGTGGTTTTTGTTAAGTTTGGTTCAAACATTTTCAACACAAGGGACAAAAACCAGACATTTGTGTTACTGTTTCAAGGCATTCAAGATCTGAAGGTAACAAGAAGTATTCATGTTGCAGTTAATGTTACACATTTTGAGTTTGATTTTTCCTAAGCAACTTTCTATGCCGCTTTAGAGCCATGTTTTCTCGACCATTTGTATTTTGTAGTCTGATGTTCTCAGCCATTTGTAAAAAAAGTCATTTTATAAGCTATGTTTGAGAGCCTCTTTGGTATTATTGAGTTAAGCAGTTTATATTAGAGATATAGCAGTAACAAAATACAGACCGGTTATCAAAAGAAAAACAATTTTACCTAAGTAAAGTAAATCAACTACTTCAAACCGGAATCCTATATGTTTTATACGACGGTTGGGGGACTAGCTTCGACCGGCCGTGTGAGAATATCAGTCATGTAACTCCGAATTTCAGGTATAATTTGCTTGACAAACTTTGCAAACCTGCATTAGGTAAATCAATCGAAACTTGATGAGTGAAATAGAAGTTAAATTTCCCAAAAAAATTATAACGATGTAATGATTTTGCATACCATAATTGAGAGCTGAGCTTAGTGAAATGCTCAAGAACAAAGAGCGTGCAAGCTCTTCTTAAGGCTGAAGCATTGAATGTATCTGCTAACTCATACATCTCTGGTATGTTATCCAGACAGATTTCCTGCACAAGTAAAGTCCATCTTATTAAAAACACACAAGAGAGATTAGTCCTTCTGTGCAGAAAAATTAAGACCTTGGTTTTACGTTTGTTACCTGTGCAATGGTGTATTCACATTGACGTTTGAGACCTTCGAGAAGATATTGATCAGCTGCTACAAGCAGATCTTTTGCCAAATGTTTGGCGATGTTAATTCTTCCTGAGTAAATGAACTTCATCATAAGCTCAAACACTTCCCATCTTATATTTGGTATCTCCACATTTTGAGCATTGCGTTCCTATATCCAGTTCTCAAAGTTAGTTAGATGATATTCTGATGAGATAAGTTACCACAATCGTGATTCAGTAGCTTACCTTGTAAAGACCATCAAACATTGCACGAAATATATCAGAGGAAGCTACCAAGCCAATCTTGTGTGCATAGAATTGTTTACCTAACATAGGACATGGATATACTCATTAAAGAATGTTCTCACCGGTGGATTCTATAGAATCATAAATGGGGTTAAATGTTATACCATCAATTAGGAATGTGACATCGGACATAGTGGGGTTGTTCACGAATTTTTCACCCAGAAACACCTTCAGTATAATAATCAATAACAACAAGTCAAGACCTCAAATCACAAATTATTTGATGCTTGAAAGAAGAAATGGAGATTTTTTTACCTGTTGTGTGGGTGAACAAGGAGCTGAATCCTCTGGTGCAAAGGATGTAGCTTTTTTAGCTAACTCGTATAAAGCACTTGAACTATATCTCTGCTGCTTATTGCTTGAGAAATAGAGAAGTTCCAACAAAAACTCTACTCCTGCATAAGTAATACTTCAATAGATCAGAAACAAAAAACCACAGAAAATTTTATTAGAAAATGAAATTCTGAATATATGAGATGCTTACCATTGTTATCAATAAAGATTAATTTTCCATCTTTAGGGTCACAAAGATGTGCAAGAGCCAGAGCAATTCGTATTTGTACTGTCTTCTCAGCGGTTCTCATTAGGTACAATAATTGGTTTAGTACCTAAGAAGGTTGAGACATCAGGGGATTAGAAACATCGCAAAACATAATTGAGACCCAGAAGTTCTAACAGAAGTAGGTACTCACAGGTCCGTGAATCTTGTTCTGCAGCCTCTTCAATGTCCGAACCACACAATCTCTAGTCGGCTGCAAATAGATTACTTACAATTAAAGTTTGAAATTCTTATTAGATTGGTTTTGCAAATATAAGCAGTCAAATGCATACTTGGACAGTAAAGTTGTCATCTTGAAGCTTTTGAATACCTCCAGCCTTTATGAAATCTGCTACGTTTTCCTATTGACGGGAAAATTAATTAAGTACTCACGGTATGTCAAGTAAGCAAAGAGTATAGCTACATATAATACTATTCATTGCGAGTCGAGTTTACCTCGTTATCTGCAAGGCCATACAAAGCAAAGGCAGCATTGTGTTGCACAGACCCCGTTTTCACATCAAGAAGATTTAGTAGTGAGATGATGCCTCCTCTATGTGCAATGCCAGCTTGATTGTGTGCGTCCTGCAACATTCAAAACATACAATTTTTGTTTTATCACAAAAGGTCTGATTTAACAATCATCTACAAAGAGTCAGATATTAAAAGCAACAAAACATTCACATGCTAATTCAAAAACATATATACCTGAGCCAAACGACCAAGAGCAAAAGCTGACATTTCCACGACCTGCTCATCTGATGATTCAAGCATCTTAATCAGTGGTGTAATGGCACCTCTCTGGGCAATGTGCACCTGCATGATCATGTTGCCAGTTATGTTAAATATGTTCTCTCTAGTTAGAATCCATTCAGTTATATCGTAGAAAAAAACGAGTTTGAGTGAACATAACATGTGCTAATATTATAGTACAACAAGAAAGAGACAATCCCATACCTTGCAATCTGAATCAGGCGCAGCAAATTGACCTATTAATAATGCTGCTTCTCTCTGTGTTTCCAAACAAGTGGAGCTGTAGCAGATATCATGAAAAACAGTTACAAAACATAATTCAAAATTTCAAGAGCTAGCATCTGTTCCAGCAGAAGTAGAAAGAAAGTAAAATAAGCATACCTAAGTAGACCAATTACTGGTTGTAAGGCACCAGCACGGATAACCTCTTTCTTGATGTCAGGAGATGAGTGGACAAGATTTCCAATTGCCCCAATCTGAAAGTCCATAGTACATTAGAAAGAACTGAACAAATCAAACCAATTGCAACGATCTAAAGCAAGATGAAGAACTAACCGCTTCCCCGTGAACGGTAGAATCTTGTGATTGAAGCATCAATACAAGTGTGGGTAAAGCATTCAACTCCACAATCTACATAGTTGCGCATTATGTGAGAATCATGCCTTTCATAAGCCTAAACAAAACATAATCATAGTAAAAACATACTTGACTCTTGTTCTCGTCGTTTCTAAATGAAACTGTTCGCAAGGCCCCTGCCGCAGCCCTCTGTACTTTAACATCCGGAAAATTGAGAAGCTCAACAAGTGGTGCAATGCCACCTTCAACCCTGTAAAGCATTTTTAAAAGGTGTCAAGTGAAAACAGCTAGTCATCACCATAACCAGTAAGGATCATGAGATATTAGTACCTTATATTTGTTTTAATCCTTGGATTGTCATGAGCAATGTTAGTAATTATATCAGCGGCTCTCCTAATAACAGCATTAGCAAACATGCATTCACCACATTCCCCACGTCTCTTCAACAACTTCACGGTGGGAACTATGGCTCCAGCATCCACAATAAGCTGCTGGTAACCAGGCTATTTAACAGAGAAAGCTAATATCAATATACATCAATCCAAGCTAAGTACATCTAAGATAGTTGCAAATCGCCCATTTCAAAAATTCTAATGTTAACTTCCAACAGAGATTGAAATTACACAACATCTCATCCACAATTTCATCAAAAACAGCGAAAGAAGGGTTACCTGAATCGCAGCAATAAGTCCAAGAGCAAGAGCACAATCTTTCTCTAGCTTGTGCTCGCAAGATTTGGGAACATTGCCACAAACTACCAAAGGGGATTCCAGATATCTCACCAAAGCAGGGATCGCTCCATTTTCCACGATGATTTCAACATTTTCATCTATATAAACAGATGAGAAAATCAATTAAGCCAAAAAAAAACACTTCTAGGTCTCGCCTTACTGAAAATCAAAGTACTATGGGCAAGAACAAAACAATTTCTATGTAGAATCCAAAATTAGAGTGAATCCGTTGTCGAGAATTGACTCAAAATTGAGCAACTCAAGGACGAACAAGCAAAGAGAGTAACACGTTTTCAGTTTTAGCCGCCGATTAGAGGTAAAATGAAGAAGTACGGTACCGATTTTAGCCAAATCGGCGATATCAGCAGCAGCTTCTTTGACAGCTTCGTGATCAAAATCAGGATCTGAGAAGCTGGAGTTAAGAACCTCGACGTGACGGCGAATCGCGACGACGAGATCTATGGGTTCGTCGTCAATATCAATAAGTTGTGTGACGATTGGCGCTCCATCTGTGTTGTGACTGAGTTTTCGCTTCAAGTTTCTGGCGGCGAGGCGTGTTGTTCGCTGGCGCTTGGGATGGTTCTCCATTGGCGGATGGTTTGATATCACCGGCGCAGTAGAAGATTTGACGGAGAATTTGAGCGGTGCTTTGAACGATTTTGAGATTATCATCAGGAGTGGAGAGAGCGTTTTCTTTATAATACCAAAGCCTATTTGGCGGGGTTTTGAAATTTAGTTTTTCATTTGGGAGCCAAATTTCCCTCCTTCCACTCAGAGGGAATTTATTATTTTCTTCCATTTTTTTTGTTATTTTTGGTCAAAAAGATTTTTAAATTATTTTCTCATTAAAACACTAATAAAAAGGCTAAACTAAAAATAAAAATCCTACACATATGGTGAAATTAAAATTTTATTTTTGATATATTGTCCTAGCACAAATTTTAATATATTTTCTAAAAAATATAATCTAACTTTTGGATAATTAACTTTTTAATTCATCCAAAAATTGTTTTGGATTGGGATATCTTGATTTTAATGATCACATATTCAATATAGATCTACAAATATATCAAAAAAAAAATTTCCATGTTTTGTTAATTTATTAATAGAATTCATATAAACTAGATGATAACGTAATCAACACGTTTTATTGATATAGTTAAGTATCTCTTTTTGATGGTTTCATGCCAAATTTCTAGTTCATCTAACTGTTGATCTTGCATTTAATTCACAAGTTATTTATCATTGTTAGTCTAAAAGAAGTCTAACTAACCTCGATGTAATGTCAAAATCAAATATGAGAACCAAAATCTTTTTTTTGTTGTTGCTGTGTGTTTCAAATTTGCTCTGAAATTTCAAATTTGCGAAATATTTGAAAACTATGATGTATTCAATTGTTATTTTCATGGATTATTATGAAATTCTTTTACCTCAAAAGTGGACTTGTTTCTTTTTCGCTTGTTGTTGAGATTGCTCCCATTCTTTATGTTGCTAATGAGCTTGAATCTAGTAACGCTAGGTTGACTTATTGGTATAAGTTTTTCTATAAACTCTTTTCTAACATTTTTTATTATTTTGATATTTAATTTGTTGTTTATCTGTCAATATAAAAAATACTTACATCGACAATAAAAAAAAAGTTTACTTAGGCAATACTCATTAGTACAATTTGTACACATTCAATCACGTCATCTTTCATAATATTGATATTATCCAATGATACAAAAACATAAGAGAACATTAGTAACTCTTCTAACACTAAATATATAAAATCAATGTTCAAAAATGAAAGCTCAACAAGATAAATAGTCTAATTGAAATAAAATTTTATGGTCCCTGGTTAGGGGATGTATAGCCTAGACTTGTTCATTTAAGAAAAAAGGTTCAAAAGAGGCACATATGAAAAAACAGTCTAATTGGTTTTTGGTTTGATTTGTCTGAATATGTGTTCTTATTCAATGGTGAATCCAAAAGATCTATATTAGAAACTTAGAAATCTACGATGGAGAAAAATTGTTTATTAAAATCCAACGTGTTATTATTAAAGTTATTTGTGATTACCGCAAACTTTAGATCAAACCATAAGCCCATTTAATCTAACCAAAGGTCAATATATCTTTTTTTCTTTACGGCCAAATATCTTATTAATATAAGAAGAGTTTGCTACATGCTTTGGTTAACCCAGGAGATTACATATGGTGATTCCTGAATTCTAGCGTATTTGTAGCTTCTTTAAAATTTGGTTTTCATTTAGGAGGCAAAATTAAATTTGTTCCCTCGTTCCACTTGGAGCGCCCTCGTTCCACTTGGAGCGCAAATTTGAGTAATCTTTAAAACAC
>Ga0041059_1000350_pt1 | contig 33669 bp, 29 predicted proteins | sample AraColnosormetaG_FD_56232 | JGI IMG/M metagenome (GOLD analysis project Ga0041059, IMG submission 56232) | Arabidopsis roots microbial communities from North Carolina, USA - Col MF nosort | ecosystem: Host-associated > Plants > Roots > Unclassified | place: USA: North Carolina | collected...
AGTCTACTACTATGTTTAGTAGTCTATATTAGTCAGTAAAGAAATAAACTATACATATTAATTTTTCAATGTTTTTTGTATGCATTTTTATTGGGTAAAAAAATAGTTCAATTGGTAAATTTTGTATGCATTTTTTTCAACAAACTAAAAATAGTATCATTGGATTTTCTTAAAGATATCTAAATGATACTATTTTGATACAATATTTTTTTAACATCATCTTGAATTTGAATAATACTAATCTGCTACTAAAAAATTAGTAAAATATTGGCAAATCATATATTTGTTCTAAAAGTCATTTATAATTGAAAAGATTCTTATAATTTGATTTAAAATTACTGACAAGTTACAACATGCTATCAAAAACTAGAAAATTTATCGAAATTAGATTTCAAACATATATTATTGCATTTTTTTCCTCATTTTCAACGTTTAAGTATAAATTAATTATAAACAATGGGTGCATTTATTTGACTACTACTACTATTTAAAAATATAAATAGGTCTCACGAGTCTACCACTCCTCGGGATCAGACTAGGCTACATCCATTGAACCATAGTAAAATTACCGTGGAAAAAACAGTACAGCTGTAACTTCCTATATAAACACAAAGATCCATGTGCCCATAAACATTTACTACTAGTCTACTACTATCGTATTTTTTTTCCTTCGTCTATGACTACACTAGGTTGTTTAATTTTGGAATCAAATTAATTAGTAGACGACGACTTCAAACAATAATTATTTAACATACACGTTTTGAACAACTGTATGCAATAATTAAAAAATCAACAAGACCAATCAAAATCATTAACAAATGCTGTAAAAAAAACCATTAACAAATGTCATTTAACATGTTTCTAAGAATATTTAATGAAAAAAGTATAGATCAAAGCTCTAGTGCTCTAGATTTTTCATTAAAAATCTATTAATATTTTCAGTTTTTTTTTTAAATGTTTTCAGATATTTTAAAACTCTATTAATATTTCCAGATTTTTTGTTAACTCTTGAACAAGTACTATTAATATTTCCTTTAATTACATACGTACATAGTAATAATAGATTTCTCCTATAAAATGCTTTTCTTTTTTTACTTCAGCTCCTATATAAAATACTCGGATAAATAGATCCTAATCAATAAATAAATAGATTCAGTTTTTCTTTTGATTTAGTCGTGTACAATGACGATCACAACAAAAAAGCCCATAAATATAATTTACTCAAAGTGATTAAGGGTAAAATTGTCATTATCTGATACGTGTTTTAGTTGAAAAATTGCTATCTTCCACCTTCTTCTATCTCTCTACGAAAATAATATTTTTGAGTTTTGTTTTTACTTTTTGTTTTTTTTTTTAAAATTTTTTTTTCTTCAAAAATTCCTCCATTGTTATTACATAAAGGAAAAAAGAAAGGTCTCTGAGATTTTCAAATCACCATCATCATCATCGTTGAAGAAGACGAAGAAGATACCTTCCTCTTTATCTTCTCCGATTTCTCAACCTTCCCGTCTGCTTGTCGTAAAGAAATGGCGCCGAGTAGACGGGATTTACAGCTTACTCCGGTCACCGGAGGTTCTTCTTCCCAGATCAGTGATATGGAAGAAGTTGGTCTTCTCGATTCGTATCACAACGAAGCGAACGCCGATGATATTTTGACTAAAATCGAAGAAGGAAGAGATGTTTCCGGTTTAAGGAAGATTCAGGTCGGAGTCACCGGTATGACTTGTGCTGCTTGTTCTAATTCCGTTGAAGCAGCTTTGATGAACGTTAATGGCGTCTTCAAAGCCTCTGTTGCTTTGTTACAGAATCGAGCCGATGTCGTCTTCGACCCTAATTTAGTCAAGGTTTCATCATTTTGGATTTTTGAGATCTTATATATATATATATATACAGTAGTTGTTGAAATTTATTGCTCCAGGAATTGATTTGATTTGGAGCATTTATTATTGTTGTATGTTTTTAGGAAGAGGATATTAAAGAAGCTATAGAGGATGCTGGATTTGAGGCTGAGATATTGGCTGAAGAACAGACACAAGCTACTTTGGTGGGTCAATTTACAATTGGAGGTATGACTTGTGCAGCTTGTGTTAACTCTGTTGAAGGTATTCTAAGAGATCTTCCTGGAGTGAAAAGAGCAGTGGTAGCTTTGTCTACATCATTAGGAGAAGTTGAGTATGATCCAAATGTTATTAACAAGGATGATATTGTTAATGCGATTGAAGATGCTGGGTTTGAAGGTTCGCTTGTGCAGAGTAATCAGCAGGATAAGCTTGTTTTAAGGGTGGATGGGATTTTGAATGAGCTTGATGCTCAGGTTTTAGAAGGGATACTTACTAGATTGAATGGGGTTAGACAGTTTCGTCTTGACAGGATATCTGGAGAGCTTGAGGTTGTGTTTGATCCGGAAGTTGTTAGTTCGAGATCTTTGGTTGATGGGATTGAAGAAGATGGATTTGGGAAGTTTAAGTTGCGTGTTATGAGCCCTTATGAAAGGTTGTCTTCGAAAGATACTGGAGAGGCCTCAAATATGTTTCGGCGTTTTATCTCCAGTCTTGTTCTTAGTGTGAGTAACTTAACTTATTTGAATGCACTCACCATTTATGATACAATCATTTGTCTTGAATCTGTTATCTAATGTCATTTAACAGAAATGATTTTCTTTTCCAGATTCCTCTCTTCTTCATCCAAGTAATCTGCCCCCACATTGCTCTTTTTGATGCCTTACTGGTATGGAGATGTGGACCCTTCATGATGGGTGATTGGTTGAAATGGGCCTTGGTAAGTGTTATTCAGTTTGTTATCGGCAAGCGATTCTATGTTGCAGCATGGAGAGCTCTACGAAATGGTTCAACTAACATGGATGTGCTCGTCGCTCTGGGCACGTCTGCTTCTTACTTCTACTCTGTTGGGGCTCTTTTATATGGAGCAGTCACTGGATTTTGGTCTCCAACATACTTTGATGCAAGCGCCATGCTGATAACTTTTGTCTTACTGGGAAAATATTTAGAGTCTCTTGCAAAGGGGAAAACCTCGGATGCTATGAAGAAACTAGTACAACTTACGCCAGCAACAGCGATTTTACTAACTGAAGGCAAAGGTACTTACTTGTCTTATCCTTGAATGATTTTTACATGGAAATGCTGGTTATACGGAAATGCTTCCAATGAGGATCGTTTATCAATAAGCTTGAAATCTATCAAAAACGAAAGCTCAACTATTCAACTTTGTTTAAGTTCAGTTCCAATTCTTTCTTCCTTTTTATAGGAGGAAAGCTTGTAGGGGAAAGGGAGATAGATGCATTATTGATTCAGCCTGGTGATACATTAAAAGTTCATCCCGGTGCAAAGATCCCTGCAGATGGTGTTGTGGTGTGGGGTTCAAGTTACGTTAATGAAAGTATGGTGACTGGTGAATCAGTTCCTGTATCAAAAGAGGTTGATTCACCAGTAATCGGGGGTACTATTAATATGCATGGTGCTCTTCACATGAAAGCTACAAAGGTGGGATCTGATGCAGTTCTGAGCCAGATTATTAGTTTGGTCGAGACCGCCCAAATGTCAAAAGCTCCTATTCAGAAATTTGCGGATTATGTAAGTATATTAGATAAACATGTCAATAAGCGTGTCATCCATTGGTGTTATTGCTTGTTCCTTTGTGATATAGTCATTAACAGGGACACAAACTTACCCTGGCTTGTCCAATTTTCAGGTTGCAAGTATTTTTGTTCCGGTAGTGATTACTTTGGCATTGTTCACCTTAGTAGGCTGGTAAGATCTAGTACCTTAGCTTTAATTTTTCTCTGAGAACGAAACACTTGGGATTAGTTTGTTCTTATTTCTTGATACATATGATTTTGAAGGTCAATTGGTGGAGCTGTTGGAGCTTACCCAGACGAATGGCTTCCGGAGAACGGGACTCACTTTGTTTTCTCGCTTATGTTCTCAATATCCGTTGTGGTAATTGCTTGTCCTTGTGCACTTGGCTTGGCAACACCGACTGCTGTTATGGTGGCAACAGGAGTTGGAGCAACCAATGGTGTATTGATCAAAGGAGGTGATGCATTAGAGAAAGCTCACAAAGTGAAGTATGTAATCTTTGACAAAACAGGCACCTTAACTCAAGGAAAAGCTACTGTGACAACCACAAAGGTCTTCTCAGAGATGGACCGTGGAGAATTCCTTACACTTGTTGCGTCTGCTGAGGTAAGATAAATCTTCCTTCCTAGCTGCTTGGATTGATAGTGATGTATAAACTGTTACTAAAGCTTTTCATATTGTCTCTTAATTTCCTTAGGCTAGCAGTGAACACCCATTGGCAAAAGCTATAGTTGCGTACGCTCGGCATTTCCACTTCTTTGATGAATCCACTGAAGATGGCGAAACAAATAACAAAGATTTGCAAAACTCTGGATGGTTACTTGATACCTCGGATTTCTCTGCTCTTCCCGGAAAAGGGATTCAGTGCTTAGTCAATGAGAAGATGATTCTGGTTGGGGTTTTATTCCATAATATATTATCAACTTCTTGCTTTTGGTCCTGTTCTCGCCAACTGAAAGAAAGTTTTGTTTTATCCTCTTTGATCAGGTGGGAAACCGTAAACTTATGTCAGAAAATGCCATAAACATCCCAGACCATGTCGAGAAATTTGTGGAAGATCTTGAAGAAAGCGGAAAGACGGGAGTCATTGTAGCCTATAATGGGAAATTAGTTGGTGTGATGGGAATCGCGGATCCTCTAAAGCGAGAAGCCGCTTTGGTTGTGGAAGGTCTCCTTAGAATGGGTGTTCGACCCATAATGGTTACAGGTGATAACTGGAGAACAGCAAGAGCAGTCGCCAAAGAGGTTAGAATCTTATTTCACAATCTATGTGATTAGGTGTAGTCATTCTTTTTTTTTTTGCATTCTGTTCGGTTATAGTGGTTCGATTTCGTTAAAATATTTACTTCTATAAGTGTGTAATCAATCTTGATAAACAATTGTTTTAGTAGAATATTGATGGGGTTTATGGTGGCATGAGTGCAGGTTGGTATCGAAGATGTGAGAGCAGAAGTAATGCCAGCTGGTAAAGCTGACGTTATACGTTCGCTGCAAAAGGACGGAAGCACAGTAGCCATGGTAGGAGACGGAATCAATGACTCTCCCGCTCTAGCCGCTGCAGATGTGGGAATGGCAATTGGTGCAGGAACAGATGTAGCAATAGAAGCAGCAGATTACGTTCTGATGAGAAACAACTTAGAAGACGTTATAACAGCCATCGATCTCTCTCGAAAAACCTTAACACGAATCCGATTAAATTACGTCTTCGCAATGGCGTACAATGTAGTGTCAATCCCGATAGCAGCAGGAGTGTTTTTCCCGGTTCTGCGGGTGCAATTACCGCCTTGGGCAGCCGGAGCATGTATGGCACTCTCTTCGGTTAGTGTTGTTTGCTCTTCTTTGCTTCTTAGAAGATACAAGAAGCCAAGACTTACCACTGTTTTGAAAATCACCACGGAGTAAAAAGTCCTTTGTTTTCTTACATTGGAGTGACTCGACTACTTTTGTTCTGAAAATAATTTGTATTTACTTTTCTTTTGTGCTGTTGTTGTTGTAATCATGTAACAACGATATTGGTCTTGGAGAGGTTTCTTTTTTTCTGTAAGAAATGTGTCCTCTCGGCCTTTGTTGTAAAAAAATGGTTTCGATGCTTTGTGCTCGATTATTAATGTAAAATGGTGAAAGTAGTGAATTCCTCTAATGTGACTATAAAATGATATTTTTATCTGATAATCGAATACAGATTTAACACGACATATTGAATTTAGAATTGTTCTGAATTTTGCGACATCAATTATTATTATTATGTAAGAAGTAAGCAACTATAGCTTTTGCCAATCTTTAGCGAGATTTCCGGTTTAATATACCTAAGGTTTTTGCTTCACGAGTCCATTGAAGTCCAAGATTAATTATCCATTCACCATCTTAGTGACTGTTTATTGGGAGTTGATTTTCGTATCAGACCGCACTGAACAGCAGTTGTAGATCATTTTTGATCTTTCGTTTCTTGTTCCTCACATTCCATTTGTTTCTTCTTTTTCATCTTGTGTAGGAGTGGTTAGCTTACGTGAAGTGGGATACCTTCTGTCTTAATTTTCAAGTCAAAGATCTTACCAACTTTTTCTTCCTTTGTACTTGACGACTCATACATATTCTTCTTCGTTCTTTCAATTTGAGACTTCTTCTCCTTCTTTGGTCTTCTTGTCAATTGGATGATTGAGTAGAGAATCAACTTCCAACAGTAATCAAATGCCTCAAAGTTTACAAAGTTGCATTGTGCTTCCGATGATTGTTGGACTGTCAAGATAGTGTCTCCTTCGACCATGTTCATAGTAGAGCACATGCATAGATCAAATTCGTGAAAGCTGATTTGGCATCTGCAAAGATCAAAGTGATACCTATACCTATAAGTATTAACCACCAGTCACCAGATTTAACATTGTTAGAGAAAAACTTGTATATATTCATGATGTATATCTAAATCTAATCATCAAGAAAGTATTTTGATCAAGTCAAAATTACAGAATTGTTTTGTTATTTGAATACACCAAAATTTATAATATACTAGATTAGGACTTGCATATCTATTAACATGTTGAATATTGATAAGTACCTCATTTAAAACAAAATTTCAGTTATACGTGGTTAATTTCGCAATACAACATTAAGAAAAAAAATCACATTTCAATATCATAAACTTAATATCAATCAATAAAAGCCAAAACATTTCATATCAGAATAGTATAAGTATCATATCAAATTTACGTACATACATAGTTAGTATTACACAAATAATAATAATAATAATAATAATAATAATAATAATAATAAATAATAATAATAATAATAATAATAAAAATACCATGAGTACAGAAAATACAATTTGACATATCGACACGAAAATTAGAAAACAAACATCATCTTAAATTAATTTTTGTCGGCACCTCATAATCTCATGACTAATAAGTAATAATGATACCACGTGTCACATCAGTAAGAGGCTTATAAATATATTAATCTTTTCATGAACCAGTAGAAAATTTATTCCCATGATCTCATTTTGTTTATTTTTTAGTTTCCTTTTTGTACAAATCAAAAACACTATGGTACAATGCTAAACATTCTAATTTTAGATATATATAACTTAAATTGTTATTTTATATTGTTACACTCATTGTTTTTATTGCATATTCATGTGTAAGTGCATGGAAATATTAAAAATTTGAAAACCTTATTACATAAAATTGAGTACTCAATCTAGTCTCTCTTATAAGTAGACAATGAGTTCAAAATAATTAAATCAAATATAGTAAAAAATAAATTCAATTCCAAGATTTATTAATATAGTTTTCATTCGCATGACAATTTGTTTCGCTGTTTAGCCTACGAAAATAATCAAACTTTAAAATTAGTAATGTAAAGTTTGCAAATTTGCATGCCTAGTCTTATCAACTCTTCGAAAACATGTTTGAATTTGTCATCTCTAGTGAGAAGTGTCAAGTATGGTGTTTTGAGGCTTGCGACATTCACATCCTTTCATATAGATTTTTCTAGTATTTTTCGAAATTCGACCATACATCGATGAGAAACTTTTCTCTGACACTCATGTCACACTTCAGAAAAACATATTATTGTATTATTTGATTGATATTTTTGGTTCAAAATTTTAAAAAATTATGAATGTAAAAACTAAAACTAAATAATCATATTTGACCAACTGAATGTGGAAATTATATTTGACCAACTGAATGTGAAAATTAAATTTTATGAATGTAAAAAGTGAAACAAAAAATTTATTAAAGTCAAAATCTCGTCCGAGCTCAGCTGAATGTGGAAATTGAATTTAATAATTAGAGTTGCATCAATTGCAGTTATAGGTATTTCACATTTCATAAAAAGCATATTATAATATCAATTGGCTTATCTTTTTAGTTCAAAATTACATGTTTATGAGGGTAAAAAATAAAATACAAGTCTCGGCTAAGTTTGATATACTACAAAATCAACTAAAATTTCGTCATAAAAAAAAAATCATTGTGGTCGTATCTTTAGGTTAACTGTGTATAAGTGAATAATTAAGGATAAACGTCAGATTCTAGGCCTTTTGGAATAACGGCCCAATAATTATTATTTGGGCCTGTTAATCACTTGTTTCCCCTTAAACCTTTGGCGCCCAAACAAATTAGGGCTTTATCTTATCTTCGCGATTCTCTCATTTCCTCCCTCTAAAATTCCCCGGCGACACAGTTCACCGGAAATCGTAGAATAAATCAGATTCTTTCTCTTTAGTATGAAACAATGAATTTGATCTCAAGAACATTGACAAGAGCAGTGTCTTCGTCACTATACCACTCAAAAGCAGCGAAGCTCCCCACTCAAAAATGGATAATCTCGCAGCAAATCCGTGTTTTCTCCGCCACAGTCATCAGCGGTGGAGGAAAGAAACCTCTGGCAAAAGTATCTGTGAAACCACCGCTAAATGTAGCGACGGAGAAAGAATCGACTCCGCCAAAGAAAATTGAGTACAAACCGGAAATTTCAAACTGGATCAACCTAATCGGATTCGTTGAACAACCAGTTCAATTCGGTCCTTGCTCCGATGGAAAATTCTGGGCTGGAACAGTTATTTCTCAGCGTTCTGGTTCAAAATCATCTAATTTCTGGTACATTTTGCTTTTAAGCTTATTGAATTTCATTGAAAGCATGAGTGTGTTATAGATTAATCAAAGTTGAAAACTTTTCAGGATTCCGATTATATTCGAAGGAGATTTAGCTAAAATTGCAGTTCAACATGTAAAGAAAGAAGATCGGATTCATGTTTCCGGGAAGCTGTTTATTGATTCGCCTCCTCCAAATGTGACATATTCTCAATCCAATGTTCAGGTGACACACTTCTTACAATAAGCATATTATGATTTTGTAGTTGATGGAACGAGTTTTAATGATTAGATTTGTAATCTGTTTCATGTTCCTTTGATTCATTGATAACATGTGAAGGTTGTTCATAACAGGTTATGGTTCAGAATCTTAACTTCGTACAAGCTGCTACTTCTACGACTAAGACGATCTCACCACCTGAAAAAGAAGTTACCAGCATCAAGAAAAAGCCCGGTAGGTCTCTAATGTCCTTTTCTTAATGTTATGCGAGAAAAAAATACTTATGTTGTGTGCCTATTTTCTACTCAATGTGATTCCTTTTGGCAATATCTCTTGTGTACAAGGATTTGTAACGTTTGAGTTAACAGATTTGTTATATTGTATTTTTCCAGCAAGATCCAAAAAGGTTAAAGTCATAGATGAAGAAACCTCTAATTCTTGGAAGCATCTTATTGAAAATCCTAAAGAGTGGTTGGATCACCGTGGGAATAAAGCTAACGGATTGGTAAACACACTTTGATTCGGATTTATTGCTTGACGAGTTCGACTAGAAATCTTTCGGTTATCGATATTCCCTTGTGTAGGTAAAGCCAGGACATCCCGATTTCAAGATGAAGGTTGGTGGTTTGTCCCTGTGGCTCAGCACAGCTCCTGATTGGGCTTTGCTAAAACTCGAAGAGCTTAAGTTTGATGTCTTAGTCCCTAAAGGAAACATCAAACTGAATCAACTTAAAGGTAAGTTCTCCTTTCAGTAAGTATTAGGTAAGTAGTGGCATTTTGCTACCATCTCGTTTTATAAAGTGAGCTATCCTGAGATATAGGAGAGGAATCTTGGAAGGATTTGGTTCAGAACCCAGACAAATGGTTAGACAACAGATCAGATAAGGTAAAACATTGTGCTCCAGGTTATCTTTGAAGAGTGAAGACACTAGTCTCTCATCATACCTCTTCTTTATCGACTTCCCACTAACATTTTTGAACACGTGTAGACAAACGTGAAATACCCTGACTTCAAGCATAAAGAGACTGGTGAAGCACTGTGGATGACCAATTCTCCTATTTGGGTACTGTCAAAGTTACCACCTCTAAAGAAGAACCAAGAAAGACCTTTCATGTCTAATAAAGTCTCGCAGCTTGAGCTTGACGTTGAAGTACCTAAAGGAAATCTGAAACAGCTTAAAAGTAAGTTCTTCTTTTAGCAAGTATTAGGCAGTTATGTGGCAATTGTGATGGTCTCATTTCTCTAAACGAGCCGTTGTGAGATGTAGGAGAGGAAATTTGGAAGAACTTGGTTGAGAACCCCAGTAAATGGTGGGATAACAGATTAGACAAGGTACTATATATCATCTTTGAAGACACTATAAATGTTTCTTCTTACGTTCATTTTCAAATTTCCCAATAAATGTTTTTGAACCATGTGTAGAGAAACCCTAAAGGCCCTGACTTTAAGCACAAGGAGACCGGTGAAGCACTGTGGATAGGTGATTCTCCGACTTGGGCGCTGTCAAAGTTACCACCTCTAAAGAAAAACCAAGAAAGACCTGTCATGGCCTAAGCTTCTCTAGCAGCCTTATGTTAATTTTGGCCCCCACTATGTAAAAAGGCCCTATGACTTTATTATCCAGTCTTATACAAAGAGAATTGCTATAGTATCAGTGCCACGAAACATTTTTTTTTTTTTTACGTTACACCCAACCTATTGTGTGAATGGGCCAATATTTCCCAACTCTATAATTTATCACTTTTAAGTGAACTATAAAAGTGCCTCGAAAATTTTGTAGGGGATATTTGAAGTCCATCTATAAAGTATAAACTGAATTTTCAACAAGAAGTTTATTTGCCTCTCATCTAATCTTCATTTGAGACAAGCAAACTGAGTAATCTCGCTTATATTCGAGAATTTGGTTTTCTGGTTTCAGTTGGGTCTACAGGATTATTGTTTCTCAAGTCACCTGCTACATTTCTCTGATCGTCTTGTTGAAATGTTTGATTCTGTCCTTGTCCAGAAAACCCTTGTCTAAATCCTGGATTTCCTGCTAATCCATGTGGAGGACCATAGTTTCCACCGTTCTGCATATTGTAATTTGCGGGGTTCACTGGAAATCTTTGGTTGAAGTTTGCAGATGTTCCTTGACCGTAACCGCCTGGTGTTGCTTGATTGTAGTTTCCATGGTATGGAGGCGCCTGTGCTCCATGGGCTTGATTGTAACTAGCCTGATATGAAAGCACTGCATAATCTTGACCTTCCCATTGTTCAGGGATATGAGTTCCTTGGCCTTGATTGTTATACCCCTGGTATGAAGTCATTCCACAATTTGGACATCGACATTGTCCAGAAAATGGAGTTCCTTGGCCTTGATTGTAACTAAGCTGATATTGGGGCCATTGAATTCCTTGACCTTGAGGGGGTCCAGGATACCACTGTCCAAACTGTGCAGGACCATAGTGTCCACCGTTCTGTGGACTGTAATTCCATTGACCTCCTTGGTTGTGATTTTGTTGTGGTCCTTGGAGAAAGTTACCTTGTGGTGGTCCTTGGTTGTAGTTCACAAATGCCCATTGACCATAATTGCCTGGTATTACTTGGTTCGGAGGCACCGGAGCTCCTAAGCCTTGGCTGAAACCCATCTGATATGAAGGTTGACCTTCTTGGCCTTGTCCTGGCAGCGGAGTTCCCTGGCCTTGGTTGTAATTCCCTCGATATGGAGACAATAACTGACCTCCTTGACCTTGCCCATATCCAAATCTTGGACTTCCTGCTCCTTGTGCAGGACTATAGTTTCCACCACTCTGTGGAGCGTAATTCCCTTGGCCCATTTGGTTGTATTTTTCTTGTGTCGTTTGGACAACGTTTCCTTGTGGTGGCCCTTGGTTGTATTGCACAAATGCTCCTTGACCGTAATTGTTTGGTGATTCTTGGTATGGAGGCGTCTGAGCTCCTTGACCTTGGTGGTATGGAGGCGTCTGAGCTCCTTGACCTTGGTTGTAACCCACCTGATTGGAAGGTCTTTGACTTCCTTGAGCTTGTCCTTGTCTTAGAGTCCCCTGAGATGAAGGCATTTGACTTCGTTGAGCTTGCCCTTGTCCATGGATTGGCATTTCTTGTCTTTGCTTAACATTTCCTTGGAACGAAGGTATTTCATCACTTATTTGAGTTTGCCCTTTTCGCACGGGCAGAGTTCCCTGGCTCTGCTTGAAACTCCCTTGAAATGAATTTCCTTGACCTCGACTTTGCCATTGTCCAGGAATAGACATTCGCCTTCCTTCACCTTGCCCTTGTCCAAGGATAGACATTCCACTTCTTTGACCTTGGCCTTGTACTAGAGCAAGAGTTCCTTGTCTTTCCTTGACACTCCTCTGATCTGGAAGCGTTAGACTTCCTTGACCTTGCACTTGTCCTGAGGTTTTACCCTCATCTGGAGGCGTTAGAATTATTTCAGCTTCCTCTTGTTCCGGCTTACTCTCCTTCTTTAAAGAATCAAACCCCTCTTTAGTAGGGACAGGAACAGGCCCAGGTGTGATCACTCCATTCTCATATTTGTCTCCTGAAAAACAAAACCAAAATAAAAGTTCAAAAATGCAACTTCTTTATACACAATTCCCACAATGAGATAAGACTTCCAAAATCAATAACTTATTACCTCCATAAACCTTATTCTCAACATCAATATACGAATCAGGTATTATGTATTGAACACCAGGCAAATCTGTTCATAAACAACACCAAAAATCAAATCAAAATGTCAACAAAGCAAAAACTAATTCCATTCAACAAAAATGTTGTCGTATATAAAACTTACCTCTAAACTTCTCTACTTCTCCTATAGTCATTGTTGCTTGAAAACCTTGGTAACTTGTTGTGCAAATTGCATAAATTTTCTTCTTAGCTTCTTCCAAACTGAAAAATGCAACATATAATCACAAAACAATAATTCATTCTACAATAATTCCAAAATTTGAAGCAATTTGCAGAAACACGAACCTAATAGCAAGTCCTTTGGCGCAAGTTTGCTCAAAAATCGAAATCATTTCTTCTCTAGATGGAAGATTATCTTTAGGGAAATTCATTGTAATTAACCAATGATTAAAATCGCATCCTTCATTATCCGGCATGAAAGAATCTTCTCCAGTGTATGGATCATACTGATACTGAGTCGTCGAGAACAATCTCGCGGGAGATCGATTAATTGCCGTCGATTGCTTCACCACAGATCTCGGTAATAACGATGGCACGGGAGTGAAATCGGAGGGACGAGATAGAGTGGAGAATCGTTGGAAATAGGAAGGTGCGGCGACAACTATTCGTCGGAGACGATGCGAGAACATGGCCATTGATGCCGGAGATTTAGAATAACGCCGGCCGGAGTCTTCTACTTGAAAGTTTCAGGTACTGATGGGTTTAGTAGGGCTTTTCGTGTGGTTTTTAGTATTTGTTATTTATTTTCAGGCCCCTTATAGTTTCAGTTATTTTGGAATTGACACAAATGTTTCAGATTTATCAATGTTTCCCAAAGTATATACTTATTGGGCCGATCTATTGCGGTTTATATCAATTGGGCTATTAACAAAGACGACACCAATTAGATAAAATGGGCAAGAACATTTCAGGTTGCAACGGTTTTGACTTTTGAGTATTTCTGAAGCATATCGATCTAGTTGTACATGAGAATATAGTTATAATATTCTTCACTGTATATTGCACAATGAAAAATTAGTTATTATATTTTTCGAATTTGAGTTTATTCAAAAGTCAACATAACAATACCTTCACAAAAGATGCTAACACAGAGTACAACAACAAAGACTCTAACATCAACATTCATCGGCAATACGAGCATGAAGCCAATTAGGTCCTCCTTGTGAAATAAACAATCTTCTTACAAGTTATAGATGGTGTAAGTTCAAGGCATCGTTAATTCGTTACCGCAAGCTAACTCTATAGCTCTTGAGATGGGTGTTTTTCAATGAAAAATTAATTAGTTATGGCAAATTTCAAACTATATAGTTGGCTTTTATGTATACTAGTATACAAATTAGTACTGTATTGCTGAAGTCGATACGACATATAATATTGTCAGTGGATCCGGCGATGGTGGATCTACAACTGTAGATCGGTTGATTAATATTGAATTTGCAAACTATTATTTTAATTTGTGATACATCTAAATTTAAAATTTGTAGCCATATTTTTATTTGGCAAATGATCTTTTCTCGGTTGTAAACGATTTCATTACATGTATACTCTTGATTGATCTTATTAGCAAATGATACATGTCCTTTGAACACTTAGGCAAAGAATTAAAACGATTACGCAGATAAATCTCTCCTGATCTAGTTATAGGATTGGTTGGGACAGCTTGATAATGAAACATATGTTTTTAATGAGACCATATGTTTCACACTGATTGTCTTTTTTTTCCTTCGATTCAAAACCCTTTAGCTGAGGTAAGTGGTTGCTGCTTTAGTGTTTTATAAATCTTAGACCATAGACATGTGTCCAAGATACGCTTTTTCGTTTAAATTCTCAGATCATTCTGTTTTACCTCACACATGAAAAGTGAACAAGTATGAAATTGTTGACATCTTACCCAAAACAATATTGTAAAAAATGAACATATTCTCAATAATAGCCATGCAAAACAAAAGGAAAACTGTAAAATAGTTCTTAACAAAAAACTGCTAAAAGACTTTTAAAACACACTGTTTACAATTTAGACTGAGAATGTAAAATACGAATTTGGATGATTATAGTTACCTTGCTCTAGGAATACAACGTATTGAACAAAAGTAACGAACAAGGTCTCCTAGAGTTTGCTTCATAAGGAAGCTGAACTTGCAACGAACTTTACAGCTGTTGCAGAAAGGTCGAGTAGCACCATTGTTGGGAAGTACTTCAAGACCAGGATAGACGAGTCCTACCTTCGTATAATATAAATCTCCTAGTACACAATTAATATGGAGACTGACCCCACACTTATCACAAGTGTAGTAACATACACTTGGATCGGTCTTGGTCTCACAAATATCACACCACAAGTCACCGCTCGAGTTTCCAGCATCATGGCATAGTGACAAGAAGTGATCATCACACCTATGTTTTACCTTTTTTGGTAAAGTAGCACACCTTATACATAGAGCATACTCACACACCAAACAACTTAAAGGCTTAAGTATCTCTGTGCCACAAGCCTTACACTGTTTGGTTTCTTCCAAGGTCCAATATAAAGGATGTGGATGCAGATCATCATGGTGAAACGGCTCTGATATGGAGCTACAACGGATATCATACTTTATATTACCTCTACAGCTGCTTTTGTCGTGACACTCGTACTTGAAACCATTAGAATAAGTTTTACAAGCTCCGCATTTATCTACATAAACGTCATCCTTATGAGCCCGTAGGCTAATTTTATGGTTGTGCAAAAAATGGGCTTTCTTTCGAGGAAGACTAGCACATCCTTTGTGAAGGCAGAAATCACATTCCACGCACTTGTAGCATGGATCATCATTGATGGGAAGAATACAACCTCCACAGCACATAGTATCATTATCATGAACATAATTCACATCCAATCTGAGAACGTGTTCTTCATGACTAAAATGAACAATATCTCCTTTTTCATTAATTACCTTGAATGGATCTTCGAGTTCTTCATCTTCTTCTGGCACATCTTCGAGTTCTATCCCATCCCATACTTCTTTTCTTGTTGCACATCTTGAATGAACAGCATAACTACTGGGACAGCGAGAGCATATAAAAGCTCCATAGACACAATCAATCGTCTTCCGACAAACTCCACACTCCCAAACGCCTTCTCCTTTGCCAAGATGAAAGGTATGAGATATGCGATGCTCATGACGATTTATGCTTATGACCCTTGGTAGATCAGTACACTCTTTGTGGAGCATCAGATTGCATTCAATACATATATAAGGATTGCGGTCGCCTTCCACACCACATGCATTACAAGTAAATGCGACTAGTCTTCCCAAGAGGAAGAGGCTATGCTTGTGGTGCTTTGGTTGGAAAATAGTGAGTGGTGGTGGATTTCGCAGACACTTTTCGTCGATGCTTATGTTGCATATCGTGCAACGAGCAAAATGAAATCCTACATTTTGTTGACAATAATGGCATTGGTAGTCGTCATCTTCACCGAACTGTCCGAACCTACCTTGGAAAATCTTGAGAGAGTGATTACAGCGAGATGAGTTGTTGAGGAATTTGCCGGCACATCCCTTGTGCAGATCCAAGTCGCACTTCTCGCAAAAAAATATGGTGCCAGGTTTCGGTCTTCCAGGGCAAAAATCGCAAGCATGGTTGTATAGGTTCGAAATTGTCATAGGATGCTCATGAAACGGCAGCATGAGTTTAGACATTTTGTTTAGCTTCTTAATTTTTAGGTGACAAGGAAAACTCTACTAGCAAAGAATATATATTTGTAAGAGTTTCTATTTTAAAACTTGAGTTATGCTTATTCTCTAAGTTAATAATATATCTTTTTTTGTTTTCTTTCTAATGTAGACATGTTGATATATTTTTTATCCTTTTAATTAAGAAAAGAAAATTACAGATATATTTTGCCGTACAATATAATAAAATATTAAACTATGTATTAAATATAATCAATTAATTAAAACATGTTATACTTTCGTTAATTTCGGTTTTACCACATGTCATGTTCTGCTAAGAATGTTAAAACTTTCTATAATAACATTAACAAATTCCTTTTCTTTGCGATATGAGAAATTATTCTAATATATTAACTATAAAAAAAATAGGTTCATAGTTTGCCATATACCACACTCTAATGAGAATGATAAGATTTTATATAATAACATTAACAAATTTTGTATTTTTTTCGGATATGATAAAGAACTTTTACTTCTTTTTGTGAATATATCAACAACAGCAAATGTAATAGACTGAGGTTAATTGTTTAATATATTAACACTTTTTGATATGATAAGGAACTTTTATTTCTTTTTGAATATATTAACAAACAAATCTTAATAGAACTAGGTTAGCAGTTTAATATATTAATTAAAAAGTTTGAAAATATAAACAAACTTAAATTTGATAGGGTTAAATATCTTTTATATTTCTATCTTTAAATATATTAACAAACTTAAATTTTGACACATGATAACATCTTATCACATGAATTAACAACTTTGAAAACCCAACATTATAGAATAAGTACTCTTTGGAATCATAAATCCAGTTTTAATTTATTTTTCTTGTCTTGTGCTATATATAGCTACTAATTGACAGCTCACAACCAGCTAATTGAAATCCTTAAAGTATGTGCAAAAGATTCATTGAGTCTTTTATTAATATAACCCTAGGGTTTAACTCCAGCGAGGTTTGTTTCTATAAATTGTTTTAAGATATTGTTGGGCTTAGTAATCATTTAACTATCTGTACATTAAAAAATTTCATGCAATGATGGGTAGAAATTTTATAATTTTGTTGAATAGATAATTTTATTTTATAATTTTATAAAACAACAATGATATAAATTTACAAGTAGTAGCTTTGTTTTTGTTTTTTTTTATCAGATATTATTTAGGATTCAAAGGAGTCAAAATTGCAGAAAACTGTTTACATAAATAATGTGTAGCAGTTCTACACGACTTTTCGTGCCAAATAATCCGCTTTAACATTTGCATTACGAGAAATTAAAGATAAAGAAAAAGTAGTGAATTCTTCCTTGTCGGTCTGAATCTCCTTCAAATATGTTGAAAATGCTGGTCATTCGTTTTGGAAAAACACCATCTTCATCAAATCTGAACAATCTGTAAAAAAAAGCTATTTTTTGTCGGCACCAATCATACACTTCATTGCCCAGAATAGAATTCCGACTTATGTATAAAGAGGAGATAGATCAGCCTTGTACTTGTAGGATTAATTTTCCGTTTATAATTTTGGTTCCAATTTTTATTTTGGATAATGTGAAAGTTTGATTAAAGATATGTATTTTATTAAAGTCATGACAATAAAGTTAACAGTTAATTTGTTCACTTTGGTTTAAGTTCGGTTATTAAACCTGAACCGATCAACACGATTTTCAAATGAGTTTGTTTTGGTTTGGTTAACTAAACTTAATGATTATCCAATTTTTTAAGAAAAGTTTTTGTAATCTAATAAACCAGATTGTACCCAAAATGTACCAAAAGTCTTCTAAAATTCATAACCAAACCGAATCATATATTTTTCTCTCAATTTCAGAAAAAAAAAAGAATCAAAATCATAAAACCGATATGATCGATGACTAATAATATACTCGAGTCGATGACTAAGTCCAATCATTCATTAAGATTATAAGCCAACATGGGTAACATGTAAGCCCAACAATAGCGGAATAAAAAGTTTTTGTTAATCGGACAGATATATAATTAAACAATATATATTCGAAAATATTGAATATAACTAAATTTTCAAAACCATAATCGTAGCACTAGTTAAGTTTGCTAAATACTAATATATTAAAAAAACAAACAAAAAAAAGAAATTCTAATATTACAAAAGGAAGAAAACCAAAGAAACGTGTAAGAGTTGAAGGAAACAAAAATATAACTAAAAACAATTCACAACATGCTATCAGCTCTTGAAGGCAATCTCCTAAAGAAGTTTTGTGGAACGGAAGGAATATCAAAAACCCTAAGCCTAGGGTGTCTCATGACGTAGAACGCAAGCAAAGTCATTAGCAGTTTCATGGAGACTAAGAAGATTACTCCACAAGCCACTAAACAAAACATCGAAAACAGAAACGTTGCCCTAGGATCTCTCCAACTCAACAAATTCTTCACTCTCTCTCCTTGTGTTGCCAAATCACATAAACCATCATCATCCTCCCTGCAATTCCTCTTAACCTATCGTACCTGTTCCTAACCAAATCCGCAGATCTTGCGCTTGGAAACCCATCGAATTCCTCGTCTAGCTCATCGGGTAAAGCCGAATCTGCTTTAGATAGCTTTATATCCATGTGAGGAGGATGTCTCGGTCTCAAATGATATCGAAACCATACAAAAGGAGACTGGTGACTCAGTGCTTAGGGAGAAAAATGACGAACAAGAAGATAAAGTGAACGAGAATTGTTGTTACCGGACTCTTCCATTTGCATACCGAATCAAACCAAATCCAAGAATCAATAAACGTTGTGAAGAAACTCACAATTCTTTCGAAATGAGCTCTGCCTCTTCGTAAACACCAAATGTTAGATCCGAAATCGAGCATATACTCAATTACATCTCTTCCTAGAGGCGGCTCACTCCGACCTAGCTTCAAACAGAGTATGTGTGTTGCTTGATGCCTAAGACTGTCTAGTTGGTATATAGACAACGGAGTTAGGTAATGCATTTCAGGTAGCAACGGTTCTGAGTATTTCTGAAGCATATCTATAGTCGAAATACATGAGAATCGAATCGCGAGCTGAATCTCTCCCATTTTCTTCACACCGTCCGGTTTTAAAACAATGAGCGGATACGAATGCGTGTAGATCCTCTCCGTTTCGAGTGTGGACAAACGTATCCTGATTTTACCAATTCTCGAGTCTTTTTCACCATTTGAGTTTCCAGGTACTTATAGATGTAGATTGTCGAACACGGCAACGGTTATTACGGTATAAGGATCATAAACCTCCCAAGTATACTGCTCGCTCCATTTTGGGCTTAAACTATCTACAATCGTCCTTGTTCTCACCCATTTTTGCCCATATTTCGCCACGCAATATGCATCGGTGGTGCCTCGACCATCTCGGGACTTCATCGGAATCGAACCAGATGCACTGATGACTCCGAGCACCAATACACCAATAGTTGGAGTCCATAGAAGCTTAGCAGAAGCTCTGTAGTCACTGCTATACTGAATCGACTCATCAAGCACATGGTATCCTCCGTCCAATGAAACCCGCAAATGAATCCTCCCTGCGAATCCCGAGTCCCCAACGCGCTCCAGGTTATACCATAGAGCCGGTACAGGTCCCGGCAATACCCGTCTCTCAACCTGAGACAACTTTATCTCACATAGACCTAAACACTCTTCTTTTTGACCTACCTTATTTTCCAAGCTAAGTAACAAACTATCTTCAAACGGCTCAACCGCAACAAACATCATATCCTCGTTCCAAAACTGGACTCATTGTTCGACTCTGCGAAACCCGACTCCTCACAACAACATTTCCTACAAACCCTTTTACTAAAACCTCCGGATTTGTTCTGTTTCCTTGCAACAGAACCAAAACTTGAGCCTCTATAACATTGACTCGCAAATACCATAACCTCGGAGATAGATACACTTTAGACCGCACAATCACCGCGTTTTCTCCAGTCACTGTAGCCGAATCCGAATGCCAAGCCTCAGGGCAAACTTCATCGGCTTGTGTCCCCATCCATACAGATACCATAACCTCTTCTCCAAATCTGTTCGCATTTCTATCTTCTAACCTATCCCATTGTGGAGCCAATGGACTATCCGGTGGGATACGTGTAGGAATCTCAGCCACCTCGAATCTACACTGTCCAATAATCTCTTCTTCGTTCATCTTCATGGTCACTTCCAACATATTTCCTTGAAGACGATCACTATTAAAGGCGAAAACTTCGTCGAACTCCAGATTAGGGTAAGGGTTTGTGCTACGTTTCGTTCTTCCTTTGTATCTACCGATTGTTACTTCAACGAATAAGTCGTTGGAAGGTAAAGCTCGAGCCTTAACGATTCGGATGTAGAGGAAGGTCATGCGTTCGACGAGGTCAAATGATGACGTTAGCATGTCACCGCCGGGAATTGATCTTCGGCCGCCGATTTTGGGACATGTTTCCTTAAGAGAGAAGTCGTGCTCTGCCATCTTTTTGTTGTTGTTGTTATTGTTGTTATTGTGATTCAAAGTTGCCAATTGAAGCGTTTGTGTTTACATAGTAGAAAATGTTATGAAGATTTGTTTGTAGTTTTGAAATCTTTTCTTAAGAGAAAATGGTGGGGTTTAAGATAAAGATTTACAGTAAAAGTTGAGATTTTCTTGTGAGATATATCAAAAGGCAAAAACATATTTACCGTTTTTCGATGATAATTTGGAAGTTCGAAAAATTCATTTCATTAGTAAACATAAATGACGTTTATAATTGTGAGTTAGAATCTCAACTGTTGGATTTTATTTTGCTTTGAAGAGAGAAGACGTTACCAACCACTGATTTCATATAGGGTACAAAATATTAGAGATTAGAGAATATGTATCCTTTGTTTTTGTCGTAAATATTTTTTTTTAACAAACAAAAAAATTTACTTGGGGAATTATCCTTCTACAATTGTTCATTCATCCAGAGAATAAATTATCGTTTTTAAAAATAAAGACAATTCATGAACAAGGAACTAGGTGATATATTAGCTCGTGTCATGGGAAGAAATGATTATCAAGTTCAGTTACATTTCTATGAACAGAGAAAAGCAGTGGCTCCTAATGGCTCTGCACTTTGAGATTTGAATCACTTCCATATCTCATTGTGCAAATGCAACAATAAGTGCTTTCGAGACTCCATTTCACACGCGGATTTGCAGCAGCTAGCCTTCTATTGCCCAAAAATCTTCCCGAGTTTGGTTTGCTTAAGCTGCTTCGTGTATTGTCCGTGTGCGTTCACCATGATGCCCTTCAGAATCCACATTGTCCTATTAAAGTTAAATCCCAAGTTTAGTTCTATTCACAGATCTTGTTGGTAAGGACCACAACAATGTTTCACCCTATAACACTTACAATGAATCTTAACCGATCAGAAGGGACGAAGGTAAATGTACCTGCAAGTATACATTCTTTTATAGCATCCAGCCAGACTTCAGTCCAACCTCAGTGAAGACCTTTCATGGTATACTCAAGCTTCCTCCATAGTGTTCACTGATCGAGGCCTATGCAAAGAAGGAAGTCTCATTACTTTGCCAATTTCGAATTTTCCCAAATGATTCAGTTCAGGATGTAGCTTGTATCCATGGTTTAAATTCTGACTTTTTTTTTCTTTCGTAGTGATTTATAATGTCGATGGAACCTTTTCACTGACCTGAATAAAGGGAGACAATATCTCATAGACTTGTAGGAAAAGCTGGCTCCTTGCTGCTAATCTGGAGGTAAAAGTATAATCATCACCAAAAGTGGTAATAATCTAAGATGAAAAATCAAAGAAATCAAATGTATCATAACTCATAACTAAGGTAACATACAGGTGCAAGAAAGATCTCTGCAATACCTTTTCAGAAGTCGGAAGCAGAGATATATCTCCTCAATATCACCTCCTACCTTGAGGTTAATGTACTGTTTAAGAAGTTCACACACATCGTAAATAGCTTTGTCCAAATCACTGGCACTTGCTGCATCAGGAAAACTACTCATTTCTGAAATAGCGTGTTGCAGGACTAGGGATAACATGGGCCTTGACTGAGCAACCTTGAAGTATATCGCTGAAAGTTTTTCCATAGTACAATTGCCACTAACTTTGAACTTCTCTGTCCAAAGAGGAGGATTCCCAAACCAAAGAGAGCTAAATGATAATCCAATCTCATTCTCAGTGCCCTTTAAATCTATTGGTTCCTCATCTTGTTTCTTACAAGTCTCCTTGGGAACATCTGATGATGACTGTTGTCTCCTGTGTGAAGGAAATGCTCCCAATACGTCAGCTCTCAACTCTTCAGGTAATTCTTGTAACACAGAGACGTCGACTTGACTAAGGGATGAAGGCAACAAATCCGTCATTTCTATTGTATGCTGATTAGACGTTCTGGCAATGGAAGGATGCGGCACATATGGTTCTTTATATTCCTAATTTTGGAAATATAACGAAAACTCTTAGAAGTCTATACTCATTTTCAGGGTTCTACTGTTGAGAATAGCCAAACATATGTGAAATGAATCGTTCCAAGAATGAATAGCAGGATCTTTACCTTTTCTCCAGAGGTGCTCAAGCCATGTATCTTAACTGAGAGAGATTTTAATTCTTTAATGCTAGCAGCAGTGCCTATGGGAAGAAAAAGTAATCATCTCAGGTGCACTGCACTGGGGAAAAAACATTTATTTTCATCATGCTTCTGATACAGCTGACATAACTAACCATCCAAGGAGACATGTGGAGAGTTGCAGTTGATTCTTCTTTTGCCTCGTTTTTTCTCAATCAACTCAAACAGCTTCCCACCGTAGGTTCCATCTAATTCTGAAAGGAGCTCTGGAGGAAGGTTCTCTAGAACTTCCATGTCGAGATAACACATGGGCGGTAAGGATGAATTTGTATCACCTGACTGAATTGAAGATTCTTCTGAATTAGATTCTCGGAGTCTAGAAACTCCACCAGTAACAGGCCTGTTACAATCTGTCACAAGACAATAAGTAAGTCAGAAGTTTTTCGCAGCTAGGGCGTAAGTAAGAGCTCTTCATTTCTAGACCCATAACAACAAAAAAGGAAAGAAAAAAGAAAACCGACTTTGGGTCAGAATATTTTCTTTTCACAGACATACTAATACATTCTCGAAGAGAACGTCGGGTTTGTTATCAAAGACATATATAGCAAATAAGCACGTCTTTCTGGGCATCACTTGTAAAGGTTTTATTTACCTGAGTTTTCCCTAACCTTTGCAGCAAAAACATTATCATCTTGTTCTATTTGGACAACGGCAGGTGCAGAGCTGAGCCATGATTTCAGAGTCCTTGAACCTAAGAAACAAATAGAAATGAATAGGGAGAGACTACAATGTTTAAATCCCTTTTCTTTTCAAGAATATTTACCAGAAATGCATTAATTTCTTATGTAACAAATCATAGTGAACCCTAGAGTTTAATTTCCTTAGAACTAACCTTTATTAGAAGGATCTGCACTGTCAAGCTTAGAGACCTGAAGCCCAACCCCACGAACTTCCTTTACATCTATCTCAAGAGAGAAAAAAGTTGACGGTTAATCATGGAAGATGCATGCAAGAATTAGATGTTATCAAGGAGTCAATAGCAAGTAATAGATTCCTGTAGGACGTTCAGTCTCAAGGACCAACTTTCTACCTTTCCTGCAGAGTTAGATAGAACAACTCTGCAATTTTTACCTTAAATTGGTCTCACAGGTTCATTTAATCTTTCAAACTAGTCTCATCCATCTTTTATAAAATTTGAAAATTCAACTAAGCTGCGTCTTGCATGTGAGGAAGGACTCGATAGATGCTCAGTAAATCGCAACTGCAAAACCATCTTTTCAAAGCAGCTGAGACGCACTTACCCAAGCAAAATGACCCAAACAACTTCTTTGAAATCCTCTGCAGAACTTCTATGTCATCTGTAGCAGCAGGCACCTATAGCATCAATGATAAAAAAAATAATCAGCCAGGCTTTAAGGATTACACAGGTATATATGAAAAATATCGCACGTGATATCTGTGAGATAAAATAATACTGTCATCCTAATTTCCATTGTAACAACTCACCGTGATGGAGCGACTCAGATTGTCACAGTCTCCACAACCCATATACTTTGTAGGTTCTTCAGCATCTTTTTTTCTCTTTTTTATCTGCAGTAACAACAGAGCGCAAGCATTCACTATAGTTTCTTTTCGTGATGAATGATGTCACTCGAAGATGGTATATACTACCCAATGCGATGACTACTATCAAAGCAAAAACCTAAATATTCTACAAAAATGAAACTAAGAGAAGGCAGAAAACCTTAAGAGTAAAAGTGCGTCCTATCATTTCACATCCTTGCAGACGCAAAGAAACTTCTTTGCATAGGCATTGGAGGAAGTGTTGAACCTGCAACCATCAACAACCACACATATTCTTAGCTAACATCAAATGAATAATGTTTGGGAAAAAACAACAAGACATTATTCACGAGAATAAAGACGTCTTGCTGATCTCTGAACCGCACACCCCAATTCACTTCAGCCCCTATGGACTTACTCTCCTGTACACATAAAATCTTAAAGTTACTGGTTGAGAATATACATATCAAAAGAAAAATATCACCTACAGAGAGAAAAACGATGAATGTGAAACAAGTGAGCGAGTCAACAGCTAAGCAGACCTGCACTGCTGTAACTGACCGTAGGTCTAGTCCTCTGCTATAACTCCAAAGCATCTCGCCGGTTTTTACCCCAAAATCCTTTTGAAGAGAATCCTACAAAACTCGATAGGATATTTCTGGTATAGCTTAACAAAGTTGTCTGTAGATAACAATTATTAACTAAGAAGAAACAGTAGTCTTCAAAGGCAAGTATCATATTAAATAAAACTACCTATGGTGTTTTGCTTAACTTCAGAACCAATTTCAATATAAAGCTTAAGTAAAGAAATTGGTGCCGAACTGTTTCATAGAAAATTTCTTCTTAACAGCGATTGATAATGTCTACATATTATACAAGAACCACATGCTCTTTTAAGACCAAATCGATCAAAAATATTTTGGCTTCACAGGTGGCCCAACAATTACTGGTCAACAAAACGATAATGTTAACAATTGAATAGCAACCAGACATGTCCATAACCACAAAAATGGGTTTTACCTTGGAAATCAAACGTAACTGCCCACAGGTTTGAATATTTTGCTTCACCAGCTTCTCCTTCAACACAGAACCTACACCAGGTAGTGTCCCGACTGGAAGCTGATCCAAGAACTCCTCTACCTGCAAAAATGGCAGACACTATCAGCTAACCGAAATTTATCCAAAATGGATTCTGCAATCAAGAAACTAACCAGTAACCACTGCTCATATACCTCTTTCCACTGATTACGAGTCAGAAACAAACACATATACCAAAAGATAGAAAGCTGTTTATAGAAAGCAGTAAGCACCTTCTCAGCAGAAATATAAAGTTGACCGGCTGGTTTAGCAACTCTGGTAGCAAGACGAGCCATTAGCATAGTACCGCCTATTCCAGCACTTGCACTGCATCCAGTAGTCTCAAGGATCTCATTCCTTATTGTCGAGGCTAAAACTTCGGTTTCTACATCACTCAAATCTGAGACATCTAAAAACGCTTCATCGCAGCTTAGCGCCTAAATTCCAAAAAATAAACATAAATGTTAACAATAAATAAACACCAGCAACTGAAAAAATATCTTTTTGAAGGCTGACCTGGACTTTTCTGCAATGCCTATGCAAGATGTCATAAAACTGATCAGCTACCTGCAATTGATTTACAATGTCAAACAAGCTGGACGGATGTGACAATATACAATAGGCACTCAATTCTAACAAGTACCTCTTCGTAGGCTTCAAAGTTGTAAGGAACAATAACAAGCTGAGGGCAAAGGTCTTTTGCATGTCTTACAAACATACCTGCCTTCACTCCTAGATAAAGAAAATGACATCAAATTAGTATAAAAACAGAAAGGTCAGGACCCCGAGCGCAACCAAACTTAAGAGAGATTACTTTCGTATAAGACAGACCATAAGCCCGCGCTGGATAGTTTGCAGATGAAATTTCAGCCGTTCCTTTTGGGTTATCTGAGTGACATACAGCTACCGGCTTGTCGTGTAATTCAAGACGGTTCTTGATTACCACTGACACAAAGAAGCAATCCTGGAAATATTTCACAGATTCAAATAACTAGAATGCAACAAATGAAAGTCAGAACAAAAAAAATGCAATCCTAGAATCACAAACTTCAAGCATTTATTTCACTGTCTTTTATGGCCAATTTCATGCTAAGATAGCTATTGTGCTGCGGGAAAATGCAGAATCGAAGAATTGGCCACGGCTTTCTTTTATTTCCTTTACTTTTAGAAAGCAGAAGATAAATAAAATAGCCTAGATTGAGGAAATTACCAAATCAATGTGGATAATGGTTGACTTCTTGGCCATTTCAGCTGTATTCTGGCCTGAATCTGCCCATTTAAGTCCATTGGAAGAGCCATGAAATCTTTTACGGTACCTGTTCCTCCATGTTCCAATAAAATGCAGCCTTGAATTCTGCAGAACAAAAAAAATACATATAGAGAAAGCATCTTCAGAATCTTCATTGGAACAATACTATCCATCCAATTATTTGTAGTTATATAAACTGGCAATGAGACTCTTACTTTCAGCTGAAAGGACTTTTAATACAGGCGTACTATCTCAGGCAGAGATCATTGTTTATTTTTCAGAAGAAACCAGCAGATAATGAATCTATTGTAAGTTGTACCTTAAAGTAGTTTTCTACAAAATTAGGGTCCTCGAGAGTTGAATGACGCCTTGTAGAAGATCCAGCAGCAGTTGCAATTGATTTGCCACCATTCTTCCCATTTGCATGAACGGACTTGTTGTCTGAAGTGGAATGAAGATTAGTAGTGGATTGAAGTTCACTACTAACTTCTTTTTCTTCTATGTCATAATTACCAAGTCCTTCTGCATTCATTTCAGAAGATTTCAGATCACCAGTTCCTGTTTGTTCTGTCAGTTCTGGAGTAGTGTTCTCGATATAAACGCCATCAATTTCATCATCGATGTGGTCCCTTGCTTCCTCTGAATCATCTGCTCTAATTGAACTTCCTTCTTCAGCTTCACTGTATCCAGTATCAGGCTGAAAAGATGTAACCGGCGAAGCCATCTGAGGGGTCAAATGGCTTCTGGGTGCAAAAAAGGCAGACAACTTTGGCTGGGTATCATTTAGTTGATCTAGCTGGTAAGGAACCCCTGTGATGCGATGGCATTGAATCAGATGATTAAATAGATTGTGTGCAAGATAAATGAATGCATACGAAGTTGACAGTAGACAATGATCAAATCCAAACATTTATACTTATGTCTACATGATTTAACTGAAACTAAATCATCTTGTATAGACTTACAGCCCAGAAGTCTGTTGGCAGAGATAGAGTCCACTATCCATGTAGGTTTCACAACAGGTAATCCTCTGCTGAATGTCCTGATTGGAAACAAAAATCCATTATAAGACACGAACTTGCAAGAAATTAGCGAAGAATTTTAAAGAAACAACTAACCTAAGATTCTTGACTTTACTATCTGGAAGGTTGCTGCAAATGATATGTGTAACAGAACGCCTAGAAAAGTAGTTCTCAAATCTTCCACCATACTTCATCATGTATCCTTTCAACTCCTACACAGATCTAGACACTGTTAAATCACATATAACCCACCAGCAAAACTGCACTACAACAAATTCTAAGGTTTATTCACCTGCAACAGTTTGTACGATATAAGAGTTAAGCCATTTCAAATCAGGAAAGAACTAGAAACCAACAAAATTGAAAATGGGTAGAAACCAAAGCAATAGAGCTTAAACCTGATGAGAAGGAATAGTGAACCCATCCACAAAGATTGAAACCCCTTGGAAAATAAGTTTCTCAGAACCCGAAACACCACGAGAAGCAGCAGAAGCCTCAGTCTCAAATTGGTTCTGAAGTTTCCTATTTTTCACTTCCATGTAACTAACATCAAAAACATAAAAAAAATAATCAACAACCACGATAGTATAACAATGCTTAACGCATCTTACTTCATTCTAACTTCATAAAATTTCCAAAATTCAATCTTTCTCAGAACATCACTTTTCAGAGGGAAAGTTTCAACTTTTACATGGGAATTTCAAAATCTAACCACTACCCAACACTAAAATGGCAGAGAATGATAGAAAGACCTTCCGAAATCGGAGAAAGGAGAAGACCGGAAAGAAGAACGAGAAGAAGCAGCGCCCCATGCCGCGCCTAGGGTTTTCTGATTGCTCGGATTATTATTCTTCTTAGACTTCTTGTTACTTCCACTGCCACTATTGTTTGAAGAATTTGAACCCAAGCTACGCTTCATTGTTGTTGTTGGGGAGGAATCTCAACGAGACGGAGAAGAAGAAGCATTCAACGAAATTTTCCAATTTGTAAAGTCACAACCTGTGAGTGGTTTATATACTAAAACACAAACATTTTCAGATTAGTACTTAAACTTGTATATACTTCCAAAAATCCCCATAAGTTTTAATTTTTACAGTTATAATTTAATACCTAATTTTTTTATTTTATTTTTGTAATCATAAACATAATTGAGAGAAAATTGTTTTTCTTGAATCCAAATCTTTAGTTAGTGAAGATTATCTAGCCAAATTTAATGAGCAATAAAAATCGACATTTCACAATAATAGTGAAATTAATAATAGTAGTGAACAAATAGTAATGGATGAAAAAAACATGACCCATATTATTTTTATGATTGTTTTATATAAATAAAAATAAACTCAATAAAAATTTTATGTAATGAATAAATATTAAATATTTTATCTATACTTTTTGTTTATCTACCGAACGATCAACCATAATTCGAAAGATGCAGCTTGATGTCCATAATTTTGTTACCACACTAAATCTCTAAAAACAACAATGTCAATCTTCAACCTATTTTTACAAATAATTTGACACGGCAAATTTGGAGAAATATTTAGGGTTTGAGATCATTACAATGAATTTCATGTTTTGTTGTCAAATTACTTGTGTTCTAAACGGGTTATTTTGCAAAGTTTAGTTTCTTTGAGGGTTCGTTTTGAAACTTTCTCATTTTATTAATCTGTCTCGCTTTTTCTCCTAATTATTATTTTCGCGCGCTATTCATCAGTCATCATCCCCAAGAAACCCCTCTTTCGGTGGTAAAAACTCTCTCTCTCTCTCTCTCTCTCCCTCTGATTTCTGCGGAGATTTCTGAAATAGAAATGCCGGTAGCGAGACCGGAAGCATCGGATGCTAGAGTTATCGCTCATGTCGACATGGATTGCTTCTACGTTCAAGGTCCTTCTCTCTCTAACCCGAATTGTATTCAGCCACTAGACGCTTTAGTGAGAGAAAGCAAAGCTTTTTAACACTTTTTTTGAACTTTTTAGCTTTGTTGGAATTTTGGGTTTCAATCGAATTTTAATAACGGTTTCTTTTCTTTTTTTTTCTCGTTGGCGTTTGTTTTAGGGATTTGGGAAATTACCAAATACCAAAAAGTGTGCTTTTTTGTTTCTATTTTATCAAAATGTCTCCTTTACTTACCTGGTTAAGGGATTTTTTTATGAGTGAGTGATTAGTGGAGCAGAGGAAGCAACCGGAGTTGCGAGGACTGCCTAGTGCAGTTGTACAGTACAATGAATGGCAAGGTGGTGGTTTGATTGCTGTTAGTTACGAAGCACGTAAATGTGGCGTAAAGCGGTTAGTGTGTAATTACAGAAATGCTTCTTTCCCCCAATTGTATCAATCTTTTGAGGATAGGGAAAAATTGTGTTTTGGGTTAATGTTCAGGTCGATGAGAGGTGATGAGGCTAAAGCTGCTTGTCCTCAGATTCAATTGGTTCAAGTTCCTGTGGCTCGTGGTAAAGCTGACCTTAATTTATATCGCAGTGCCGGTTCTGAGGTTGATGGAAGTGGAAGTTATTATTATACTGTTTGTGTTTGTCTAAACAATGACATTTGCTAAATTCATCTCATTCTATGTGTTGTCGCTGCAGGTGGTTTCGATTCTAGCAAAAAGCGGAAAATGTGAGAGGGCTTCGATTGATGAAGTGTATCTTGACCTCACTGATGCAGCAGAAAGCATGCTTGCTGATGCACCTCCAGAGAGTTTGGAATTGATAGATGAGGAAGTTCTTAAATCCCATATTCTTGGAATGAACAGAGAGGTCTGTTTTGGTGTCTTTTAGTCTCCAACAAAAGTATAGTCGATAGTCAATATTATGATCTGAATTTATTTATTTTACTTTCAGGATGGAGATGATTTCAAGGAGAGTGTCCGCAATTGGATTTGTCGAGAAGATGCTGATCGACGTGATAAGTTATTAAGTTGTGGAATTATCATTGTTGCAGAACTCCGGAAACAGGTGCTTAAGGAGACTGAGTTTACTTGTTCTGCTGGCATAGCCCATAACAAGGCAAGAAGCTATTTTATTTTGTTTTCCTTTTATCGCTTGTATGGCGAGTAATAACATATAACTTCAACAAGCAGATGCTAGCCAAACTTGCTAGTGGAATGAACAAACCTGCGCAGCAGACAGTTGTACCATATGCAGCTGTACAGGAATTACTAAGTTCCTTGCCAATAAAGAAAATGTAAGTAAGTTTCAATAGTGTATTGATCACAACACATATTTTCGTAGGAGAACTTTTAGTATTTGTCACATTCTACGGAATACACTTAAATATTTGCGTCAGTATCAACACAGCTGTGTTTTATAAGATGTAAGACAGTCCAAAGTTGTGTATTGCATCTTTTATCGCTGTCCCAGGATCATAAAATTTTCAGTTAGTGCTGGTAATCATTGAGCTCTAATTAGACATAACGTGCAGGAAACAACTGGGAGGAAAGCTGGGCACTAGCTTGCAAACTGACTTGGGAGTTGACACAGTAGGGGACTTGCTGCAATTTTCTGAAACGAAGCTACAAGAACATTACGGAGTAAATACTGGGTAATAGCTTTGGAAAAGATAGAATTTTTGTTGTCCTGGACTCGTAGGCTATTGTAGATTGTTCATTATTTGATTAGTACCTTCTAGCATACTAAATTCCCAATAGTTGCTTATTTGCTTGATAATAGAAATTTAAAGACATGCAACTCGTGCTTGTTTGTCTATTAATACGTTTTTCTGATTTTTCCCCCGACTTGTAGTACTTGGTTATGGAATATAGCAAGAGGGATCAGTGGAGAAGAAGTGCAAGGTCGCCTTCTCCCCAAAAGTCATGGTTCTGGAAAGACATTTCCCGGACCTCGTGCTTTGAAGTCACTCTCAACTGTAAGAGTAGAATCTCAACAATGCACTTCTTTTCCCTTTGCTATCAGTTGCTCTAGTTGATAGGTCATAACTGAAAGTGCTTATAGAGGTGAAACGTTTTGGAAAAATAGTAGCAAAAGTATCCCCTTTTTATCTTCAATCATATCATAGAACTAGTTTTTAGAATAAGTGTTGTGTTCTCTTATATTTCTAGGTTCAGCATTGGCTGAATCAGCTTTCCGAGGAACTAAGCGAGCGCCTCGGTTCTGACTTGGAGCAGAATAAGCGGATTGCAAGCACCCTTACCCTTCATGCTAGCGCTTTCAGAGTACCTACTTCTCTTGTTATATATCATTTTTCTCTGCGAAGACTACGACTTAAAACATATTTTTCCTGAAAAATATTGCAGTCAAAGGATTCAGATTCTCATAAGAAATTTCCTTCAAAATCATGTCCTATGAGATATGGAGTAACCAAGATCCAAGAAGATGCCTTTAACTTGTTCCAAGCTGCCTTACGTGAGTACATGGGATCCTTCGGGATCAAACCTCAAGGAAATAAGCTAGAGACATGGAGGATAACAGGTCTTTCTGTTTCAGCGAGTAAAATTGTTGATATACCATCTGTAAGTTCTTAGAGCCATTAAATGTCTTCTACTTACTTATCTCTTTCAAACATTGGTTGGTTTCTTCACTGATTTGGTAGGAGTGATATCTTATTACTGTAGGGAACAAGCTCGATCATGAGATATTTTCAAAGTCAACCTACTGTTCCTTCTCGTTCAGCAGATGGTTGTGTTCAAGGAAATGTAGCGATGACTGCTTCAGGTATTCTAGAGTATTTCTGTATATTTTCAGAACTTTCTACTTCTCTTGATTCTGGTACTTAATGTCGTGATCTAATCTGCAACTGGTGCAGCTAGCGAAGGATGTTCAGAACAGAGGTCAACAGAAACTCAAGCAGCAATGCCTGAAGTAGACACCGGTGTAACTTATACTTTGCCTAATTTTGAAAACCAAGATAAAGACATTGATCTAGTCTCCGAAAAGGTATCAGCTCTCATTTCCCTTTACTCTAAAGCATATTTTAGGCCTTTCTTAGAGGTGTGATCTAGCAAAAAGGCTAAACATATTTAGGCTCAATTACGTTCTCAGTTTCAACTTTCAAAGGAGCTTCTTTAGTAATTATAACTGGTAACGAAGTGATTGGTTAGGCCCTGTAGTGTTTGAATGACTCAAGAGCTTATATATATGTTCTTAAATTGTGTATCCTTGAAGAACCAATTCCACACATTCCTTGTCAGGATGTTGTCTCTTGTCCATCAAACGAAGCAACGGATGTTTCTACCCAATCAGAATCAAACAAAGGCACACAGACAAAGAAAATTGGGCGGAAGATGAACAACTCGAAAGAAAAGAATCGGGTACGCAATATATTGCTTTGTTTGGTGCACGAAAAGCTTCTACCTTTACTGAGATTTGTTTGCTTGTTTGTTCTCAGGGAATGCCTTCAATTGTCGATATCTTTAAGAATTACAATGCAACACCTCCATCAAAACAAGAGACTCAAGAAGATTCCACAGTGTCATCAGCCAGTAAAAGAGCAAAGTTAAGTAGCAGCAGCCATAATAGTCAAGTGAATCAAGAGGTAGAAGAGAGTAGAGAAACAGATTGGGGATATAAGACTGATGAAATCGATCAGTCAGTTTTCGATGAATTACCGGTTGAGATTCAACGAGAACTCAGGAGTTTCCTACGCACCAATAAGCAGTTTAACACCGGTAAAAGCAAAGGTGATGGTTCTACTTCAAGCATTGCTCATTATTTTCCACCATTGAATAGATAGATCTAAGCTCCTTTGTCTCTGTTGTTGACTGTATATAGTGTAGTCCTTGTCTACCTTAGATTTGGTCTTGTATCTTGAGTACTACAGATATATTATGCTTAAATCCTATTAAAAATGTCATTTTTGAGCAATAGAAAAACTAAATATATATATATCGTCTTTAAAATCCATCGAGACCTCTTGTTTTTTATGGTATGCACAGTGATAGAAGGGTTTTTTTTTTTTTTT
>Ga0041059_1000351_pt1 | contig 33529 bp, 21 predicted proteins | sample AraColnosormetaG_FD_56232 | JGI IMG/M metagenome (GOLD analysis project Ga0041059, IMG submission 56232) | Arabidopsis roots microbial communities from North Carolina, USA - Col MF nosort | ecosystem: Host-associated > Plants > Roots > Unclassified | place: USA: North Carolina | collected...
AAAAAAAAAAAAAAAAAAAAACTGAAACTAATACAAGTCAAGACCCAACTATAGTAACTAGGTTTGGGTGAACCATTGGGACAACAATCTTCCACAACCTTTGCGATATTGTCACGGATGGTTATGTCAATCTGCCACAAAACAATCTTAGGAGAGAACTTGAAGTGTTGTGCAATCTCTCATTTCTTTCTCTCCGAAGAAAGAAAATTGTTGCTTGTATAATGAGAATTAAAGACTTCAAGTTCTCACTCAACTTTAAATTTATCTAACTTTTCTCTTTGTCGTGGTTCATGTCGCTTCTTTTTCATCCTGAATGCAATTTGATATAGGATCCCATTGGTTAGGATTGTATATGTTTTGTAAAATTTAGGGTAATATATAGACTTTTATACTATAATTTTATTATTATATACATTTAAAAAATGTCTAGGGCATCTAAAATTAAATTAATTGTTTCTATGAAAATAGAAAATATAAACACAAACATATGGCTATAATGAGTGTGTTGTGCCAACAGAAATAATTTATAAAATTAAACACAAAGTTTTGTCGTTATGGAAATAAATGTGCATGCAACCACAAGTGGTGCGTTACTAAATTATGTAGGGCTTCGTGGATAGAGATGGATCAATTATTATTTTCACGAGTTTCTTGCCTTCATTTCAGCCAGCTCTCTCCTGATCTTGCCTTCAATTTTATTACTATTTTTTTACTGCCACTTGCTATATTTACTTACTTCGGACAAAATAGTGCTTTGATGGTAAACAAATAACGATCGGTATATGCGATGTCTCGCGATTGATTATCAAACTTGAACAGTAGTGTGTATTTGTTTAATATATAATCTATTAGAGTATCATGGAATTATTCGGGTGAAATGCGCATTTATATCTATCATAGAAACTAGAATCTTCACTATCCAAATAGTATATTCCATTTTCTTGCAACTACGTATAACTACATTCTGTTTGTCATATATTTAAGATCGAGTAACAAAAAATTAATCATCTTCATTGATGTGAGCCAGACAAAGAGTTCAATTTTTTTGGTTGTTAAAGTATGTTGATACTTGATACGTTTACCAAAACACAAAAAAACAATGTAGGTCGATACGTTCCATTTCCACACAACAAGATAGATACAAATATATAATGATTGTAAGACAATAAGACCCCGACATGTCTTAACACGAAAAAAAAAGTAACTAAGTTTATATAAACCAACACAAGTTTAACTAAGAATCTAAGAATCTCTACTTTGTTGATTTCATAAGTGTATTCATCTAAATTAGTTATAAGTACAATGTAATATCAACATGTATTTATATTGTCTCTTGTTGGATATTAACTATCCAAACCAAACCTATAATATGAAATCATCAAAACATTAATCATTATGGTCAAACTATCTCAAGTTGTATTCTTTAAAAAGTGTCACGATAAACTCTAACATCATAGTGGATTTAAGACAACACAAATCCAAAAGAGTTAAAAAGATCGGTCTTAAATTTATGATTCATATCCATGCATGATGTTGGCCAATCACCTAGTATAGTAGTAATAACCAAGCTTTTGACTAAATGAATAGGAGGAAACAAAAAAACTATATTGAATCTTTCTTTTTGCAATATTTTTCAGCATCATCACTAATTTAGAGAATATTTTACCTTGGTTTTCACCAAATAGAATCCAACACTATTACCATATGTATTGTATAAAGATAAGTCACTCCAAAAACCAAGATCATGACCCAAGTCAACCACTCTCTCTCATAATTCAGACACAGTACTCAACTTTAAAGACACTCTTTTAAGACTTTCCATCAGGACCAAGCTGAGAAAGAGAAAGCAATAAAGAAAGAAAGAAAAGGAAATAAAGCTTCAATACCAAACCCTTCTTTAATAAATTTTGCCTTTTGGTTGTCTCCTCTTTATCAATCACTTTGGTTCCATACTTTTAAATTCAGTTCTTCACGATATCTAGATATGTCTTTGACAATGGCTGATGGTGTAGAAGCTGCAGCAGGAAGAAGTAAAAGACAAAACAGCTTATTAAGAAAACAACTTGCTTTAGCTGTAAGAAGTGTTCAATGGAGCTACGCAATCTTCTGGTCGTCTTCACTTACTCAACCTGGGTAAGTATAATCTAATATTCATCATGTACCAAAATTATCAGATCTTGTTGTTCTCATCTTTGCATTTCCATTTTCTCTTCTTTTAAATCTTGGGTTACTTATGAGTACTATGTTCTACTAATTTAGGGTTTTGGAGTGGGGAGAAGGATGTTACAATGGAGATATGAAGAAGAGGAAGAAGAGTTATGAATCTCATTATAAATATGGGTTGCAAAAAAGCAAGGAGCTTCGGAAACTTTATTTGTCTATGCTTGAAGGAGACAGTGGTACTACTGTTAGTACTACTCATGATAATCTCAATGATGATGATGATAATTGTCACAGTACAAGTATGATGCTGTCACCAGATGACCTCTCTGATGAAGAGTGGTACTATTTAGTCTCCATGTCCTATGTCTTCTCTCCTTCACAATGGTTTGTTCTCTCACTCTCTCTCTCTCTTCTCCTATGAATTTGTACACTAAAATATATTAGCTCTTGTGAACTATTCATATAGAAAAACCAATTTGCAATAAAGAAGTAATGAGAAATGTCCTTTCATTTTAAGATGAAACATCCATCACTTTGGGTAAAGAGTTTAGTACCACCAAAACCATTTGGTAAATAGTGGAGTGATTATTCCTTTGGGGTTCCTTTTTGTTACACTTTCACCTTTTGCATTTTAAGTAATCCTAGATTAAGTTTTTTTTTTCTCTTTTATGATCATTAATTATTGTCATTTTGGCTTTTTTGGTTGTTTATGTATATACTTTAGTTTGCCTGGAAGAGCTTCAGCGACGGGTGAGACCATATGGCTCTGCAACGCTCAATATGCGGAGAACAAGCTCTTCTCTCGTTCTTTGTTAGCAAGAGTAAGTTCTCAGAAACTTCTAATTTCCTCTTCTTGAATCTTGATATATCAAGATCGAATCTGACTAAAAATCTCCTTTGATCTTCTTTGCTTTTCATTACTGTTCATATGGCTTCTCTCCTTTAGAGCGCATCAATTCAGGTACGTTATAATGTTTGTTATAACTGGATTCTGATTGTTAGAAATAAAAGTTTAGTTCTCTTATTGTTAGAAATGAAAGTTTAGTTATCTATATATCAATTTGGATAGAAGATTTATAGAATGTATCTGTGTTGTTATCTCCAGACTGTTGTGTGTTTCCCTTACTTGGGCGGAGTCATTGAGCTGGGCGTCACTGAATTGGTAACTCTCCATCTTAATATATAAAGTTTTACTTTTGTTGCTTGCTTCACAAGAATTAAATATACCTTACTTTGTTTAATTTTGTTCATGATCAATGAAAGATTTCAGAAGACCATAACCTGCTTCGAAACATCAAATCTTGCTTGATGGAAATATCTGCACACCAAGACAACGATGACGAGAAGAAGATGGAGATTAAGATCAGTGAAGAGAAGCATCAGCTTCCATTAGGTATTTCTGATGAAGACTTGCATTACAAAAGAACCATTTCAACAGTACTCAACTACTCCGCAGATAGATCAGGTAAGAACGATAAGAACATTCGTCATCGTCAGCCAAATATTGTTACTTCTGAACCTGGCTCAAGTTTCTTGCGGTGGAAGCAATGTGAGCAGCAAGTCTCGGGTTTTGTTCAGAAAAAAAAGTCACAGAATGTGTTGCGGAAGATATTGCATGATGTCCCTTTGATGCACACAAAGAGAATGTTCCCAAGTCAGAACTCTGGTCTGAATCAAGATGATCCTTCAGATAGAAGAAAAGAGAACGAAAAGTTCAGTGTCCTTAGAACTATGGTTCCCACTGTCAACGAGGTAATAACTCTTTTTCTAAATCCTTAGAGACAAGACTGTGTTTCAGAAGCCAACACTCTGTTTTGAATCTTTGTGCAGGTTGATAAAGAATCGATACTAAACAACACAATCAAGTACCTGCAAGAACTGGAGGCAAGAGTAGAAGAGCTAGAATCTTGTATGGGATCAGTTAATTTTGTAGAAAGACAAAGAAAGACGACAGAGAACCTTAACGACTCTGTGTTGATCGAAGAGACATCAGGGAACTACGATGATAGCACGAAGATCGATGACAATTCAGGAGAAACCGAACAAGTCACTGTTTTCAGAGATAAGACACATTTGAGAGTTAAACTCAAAGAAACAGAAGTTGTGATCGAAGTAAGATGTTCTTACAGAGACTACATAGTTGCGGACATCATGGAAACTCTGAGCAATCTTCACATGGATGCTTTCTCTGTTAGATCTCACACGCTCAATAAGTTCCTCACATTGAATCTCAAGGCCAAGGTAAATTAATCTTACTGATGTTTGGAAAAGGCAGATTTGGGTTTTCTTGACTTACACGTAACGTTTTTGGGTTTATGCATGCAGTTTCGCGGGGCTGCAGTTGCGTCCGTAGGAATGATTAAGCGAGAGCTGAGAAGAGTCATTGGTGATTTGTTTTAATGTTCTTCTTAGTAAAAATTCTTATATTTTCTTAAACTTTTGATGAAATGTTATATTTATCTAGACTTTCGTGAACCGATATGCGATGTGCCATTATCTTTACATCAAGTTTTCAGGGTTTTTGTATGTAAAGTTTGCCAAAGTTTGGTTGGAATTTTCGACAACGTTGTCTCTTCCTCTTCTACAAAACCAAGATCTATACTTATTCATAATTCATGGGCGATTTGTATCTTTCATTAATGATTGTTTTGAGCTATTATATTATTTGTATTGATAGAAAAAAATAACCAATTGGCTTTGGCTCAACTTCTTTCCCGTGAAGAGGATGGATCATATACATATCCTATTGTAATTTGAATGAACCCTATTGGGTCAAGGATCATGATCTCATGGGAAAGCTAATGAGCTTTATCCACCTCAAAGCCAATTGGTTACTAATGCTTGAACTAAATCTGTCTTATATACTAGCTAAAATTTCCATATGTTTCCGATGTGGGATTTGTTAAAGTTACTAATGCAATTTTTCTGCCGACATTATCATAATAAGTTGTACCTTAAACCTCAAGTAATTGATTTGGTCCTCATAGGCTATTAGGTTTAGTGGGCTTTTGGGCCGTATTAAACCCGTTTGATTAGAAAAGCTAGCGCTCGCCAAAAGCCCTAAACTTGTCTCGTAGCCTCAACCTCTTGATATTATGCTTCGTTTAGGTCGTCATGTGTGATTCTGTGCTTCAGTTTCTTTCTAAATCCTTAAATAAACGGATTGATATTTACTAAACGGAGGATAATGTAACTTGAAAAGGTATTTATTGAAAACTGTTGATTCTTTCTTGAATGCATAATTAATGGTGTTCTCTTGTAACTCATAGAGCCTCCAAAGAAGTAGTAAATGTTATGGTGCGTTATAAAATTTGATTGTTTCACTTGCATTATATATCTCCAATTGATGCAGCCTTCACGCTAATTACCATACACTACTTCTTAATTTCTTAAAGTCTTTTGAGTATTTGATTTTCTTGGATGTCACATATGAAGAGAGGGATATTGGAAGTATTTCTCATTGATGCTCATGGAATCACACACACAAATTTTATCGGTGATTATGAAAAGACAAAACCTTCTTCATATATGTTATATATCAAACTAAAATCGTTATTTTTAATCATTTTGGTTTGTAGGAACTCCTGTGTATTATGTGCTCTTACAATGTGGGACAAAGGAATACCGTAGCAAAATGTCAAAAGGTTCAAGTTTTGTTACTCTTTAGTAATTTTGTTTTTCCTCTTAGCCAAATGTATATTAGAAAACATTTTTGGCTCTTTTATGAAAAAAGGTGATAATGACAATGCATTGTGGAACCAAAAGTTTGTTTTCGATTTCCCGATGTCTCAATGGAAGAAACTGACCTATATCAAATTAAGAATCTTGGACAAAGAGCTCTTCAATGATGGTGGATTTGTCGGTGAAACCATGTAAGTTTTGCTTGCAGAAACTGAAGTTAATGTGGTTTAGCATTAGCAATATCACATATAGTACCATCCTTTTGTTTGTGACTCTTTTTGGTACAGAATTCATCTCGGAGGCATAATAACCGAAGGGCGTGACAGAGGATACATTGAAATAAAACCAGCTCCATACAATGTTGTTCTTGAGGACGATACTTTTAAAGGTGAACTAAAAGTCGGATTGAGATTCATTGCAACAGTAAGTAACTCGGTAACTATCCTAGAATTTCATGAGAATCTTTGTGGAGACTTATTAATCTTAGGTTCATCTTTTTACTAGTACTTTTTGGTGTTTGAGCACATTGAAATATTCAAGAACATCGACAATAACATATAATCTCAAAATTTCTCAAGAAAATTTATTTATTTTTGTAGGATAAATTGCAGAGGAAAGCATGGGAGCTGAAGATGGAGGCCAAAAACAGTGAAGAACTAATGATTTCTCCAATTCAGAATCTGATGAAACTCCCATTACTAAGGTTTCTGCTCTATTGCTTTCGGAAAACAAAACAATATCAACTAAAAGAGAACTAAAATGATTAAAAGGGTTAGCATCAAAACTCTATTAAATTTTGTTTCCAATAATTTTCTATGGTTCGGGCCTGTCAAGGAAAGCGATGACATTTATTTGATTTCTAAGTTTGTGCAAACATTTTAGGTTTATAGCTGCATGGGCAAGAAGGCAATGTCTCATCAATGCAAAACTACTTTATTGTTTCGTCGACTATAAGAAATGCCTTACTCCTTATTCGTAGCTAGGGTTTCTCGATCAACCCTTTCACGGTATCGTGATGGGCAAGAATACGAAACTGTTGATGACTTTAATCTTTTTCACCTTCAATCTTTTAATGTAATGAATGGTCTACATTTATATCTTTTGATGTAACATTTTTCTTACTTTCATTTAATTTTTCAACCCATATAATTACTAATTTTTTGCTACCTAGTTATATGTATGCATTGTCTATACTCCTTAGTTCACTTTCTATTAACTAAAATTTGTTGAATATGTTAGACATACTTATATTAAGTTTATTTTTAAAATATAAGTATATGGAACATATCTCAACAAGTAAATAAAGGTGTATATGTTGAAACTTATTAATATTGTATAATATCATAGTCCATAGTACACTAAAATAATGACCCATAGATTAAGTAAATGCGTAAAATGCGTGTACAACGAGAAAATGGGACGCACGTCTGTCTAACGCACGAACCATGCAAATATATACTTGTCTTCTCCATTACATTAACTTATCATGTGCTAAACTAAATTATAACTATACAACTCAAATTGAAACCATAATACATTACACTAATATAAATATTAACCTATTATGAGTTGCGGTTCATCGTGTAGGCTACATGGGGATAAGCCAATCTCCAACCATGTGATAATTGGTCTAATTTAATAAACGGTTGACACATAGAATTAAAATAAAATTCCCAATGGAGGTGTTACTATAGACCGACCAAAGATTACTTCTTAAAAATATAAAGGTCAAGGGATGATATATACATTGAACATTCACCCACATCTCATCTTCAATCAAAGATATTTTCATATAATTGAATACATATATGGGGTTCAACAAATTATAATTCTAAATTTACATTAGATGTCTAAATTCGTAAAAGTGAAAAGAAAATATATATAAATTGATCATTGGTCGAATGTGCAATCATCAATAACTAAACATATGTATAATTTCCCATTGGAGCTAATAATTTATTTGTGGGTGTGGAGGGATCCAATAATCAAAATGAAAAATTCTGATTGAAAACTATAGTCTATATTTTAAGCCAACAAGAAAATGATAAAGTATAGTAGCCAAATAGACAAATAGGTGTTAAAGAGGTATTTGTATGATTTCTCATAGAACCAAAAACACTTGTTGAAGCCAAGGAAAAGTCACTTCAATTCATCGTCTGGATCGTACGATCAGTCTACCTTCCTTTCATCGGACGGTCCACATTTACTCCATTTTCCGGTCGCCGGCTTAAAGAACGATTTCGATTCAACCGGAGGGAATTTGGTTTTTTTATTAACGTTCAAATTTTTTGCTTTAAACGTACGTTTCAAATTCAAGAAGAAGCTTTAAAGGTATGATATTAAATAAAGACCGTTGCTTTGATTTTAACTTTAACGTTCTTTTCCTTTCAAATTTAAAGTTTCAGACTTTCTCTTAGTTCTTGATCGTTACTTACTTACTTTTTTTTTGAATTCCGGTGAAATTTTCAATAAAATTGCGATTTTTATAGTCATTTGATCTGATTTTTATGGTTCTTTTTTTCTGCTTTCTGCTTTCTTGCTTTATTGTTCTTTGGAACTAAGAAATTTCACTATCCAAAAACCTCCCGCTTTCAAATTTCTAAAGTTTCTTGATTATCACAATTCCAAAGCTTTTTGCTATATCTACATTTTTTTTGTGTTATTTCTTCAGAAGAAACAGAGCAAGAACAAAAAAAACAGACCTTTAAGGAGTGTTTTAAGATTTTAAAGATGGAGAATTTATCGAATCCAGATGAAAACGACGATCATCAATCACCTAGATCCATTGACCAAAATGATCAATCAGCAGTAGAAACTCCGGTTTACTCGACGATGAGCATAGATTCCTTTGTTTACCCTCGAACTTGTTCAGAGACCACTTCAGGGTTTTCAGACCAGATAGATGAAACCAACAGCTTCTGTAGTGAAGCTTCTCCTTGTAACTGGCCTGTCCTTACTGAATCTAAGAGCTCCAAATGTCTCTCTGGTTTAGAGATGCAATCAAATGAATGTCTTGTAGTCCAAGAAATTTCTGAACCAGGTACTGTAGTTTTCTCTCTTTCTTTCTTCTCTGTTTTCTTCTACTGCTTTTTTTAAATGTCTCATGTGTTCTAGGGTTTGTGCAGAACTTGAGACAATGAAGGAAAGATTCGCTAAGCTTCTACTTGGAGAAGATATGTCAGGGAGTGGTAAAGGAGTTTGCACTGCAGTGACTATCTCAAACGCAATTACCAATCTTTATGGTAAAGCCATTAAGCATCATTCACATAGAGCCTATGCTCTTGTTTTAGACAACTGTAAAAATGATACTTCATTTGATAATGTTTGCAGCTACAGTGTTTGGACAGAATCTGAGGTTAGAGCCGTTAGAAACAGAGAAGAGAGCATTGTGGAAGAGAGAAATGAATTGTCTTTTATCTGTATGCGATTACATTGTCGAATTCATCCCTAGATGTCAGAATCTAAGCAATGGAGCTACTGTTGAGGTAAGTAACTTGTCAAATATTTTGTATGAAAACTGAAAGACAAAAATTGGAAAAATGAAAACTTTGTTGGTGAGTTGTTCAGGTGATGGAGAGTAGACCAAGAGCAGATATCTATATCAACTTGCCTGCATTGAGAAAGCTAGATTCAATGCTTATGGTAACATATATTATCCGAAAAATGTATATGACTATTCTCGGTCTGATTATGAATCATACATGGTTACATCTGTTTTTGATCCTTGTTTGTTACAGGAAGCATTGGATAGTTTTCAGAACACAGAGTTTTGGTATGCAGAAGAAGGAAGTTTATCGATGAAATCAGCTCGTTCTTCGACTGGATCATTCAGGAAAGTTATAGTACAAAGGAAAGAAGAGAAATGGTGGTTACCAGTTCCTCTAGTACCATCAGAAGGTTTGTCAGATAAAGCCAGAAAACAACTCAAGAACAAGAGAGAAAGTACCAATCAGATTCATAAAGCTGCAATGGCTATCAACAGTAGCATTCTCAGTGAAATGGAGATTCCAGACTCTTACATGACAACTCTTCCAAAGGTTTTTTTTTTTGTTACCTTCATTCATTCATACCTACTAGGAATTTTGAAGTTTTGAGTCTAATTATGGATGTACAATCTCTACATGCAGTGTGGTAAAAGCAGTGTTGGAGATTCAATTTACCGTTACATGAGTGGTTCTGGTCGGTTTTTCCCAGAGCAACTCTTAGATTGTCTGAACATATCTTCCGAACATGAAGCTGTTCAGTTAGCAGATAGAGTAGAAGCTTCGATGTACACATGGAGACGCAAATCTTGTCTTAGTAACTCCAAGAACTCATGGAACATGGTGAAAGATCTTATGTCAACTACAGAGAGAACAGACAAGAACTATGTTATGGCTGAGAGAGCTGAGACTCTCCTCTTCTGTTTGAAACAGCGTTATCCAGAATTGTCTCAGACATCATTAGATATATGCAAGATTCAGTACAATAAGGTAAAAACTGAAGAATAGAGTGTCTCATTGAATTTGATAGTACACTATAGTAATTACTTAAAAAGTGTTGTGCTTTTTGGTTTGCAGGATGTTGGAAAAGCTGTGTTGGAGAGCTACTCAAGAGTACTTGAAGGTTTAGCTTTTAACATAGTTGCTTGGATTGATGATGTTCTCTATGTAGACAAAACCATGAGAGGTAGTGAATAAAGTTGTACGTACTAGACTTTTGACAAGAGTTCTATGTTTCTGTTTCCCTCTCTTGTAAAGTAAAATCAAATGTAAGATCCTTGAAAAGATATACATAGCTAAGAGCAAAAAGAGAGACTAAAGTGTTCATCAATATAAAAATTCAGGGGAATGATAACAGTGAATTTAGTGGATAAATAATAATGGAACAAGAAACTGAGACAATTAATTTCGAATTCCCTATATATACAACAGGGTTCCGAACCAGTATGGGTCCGGGGGATATGACCAAAAAAGCAAAAAGGGTTAGTAATTAAAATACAAAGATCTGAAGAAGCCACAACAGAGACTCATTGGAGATCTTTCATTACGACTTGCTTCTTCATGAGCCCCTCAATAAATGATAGTACAGTCTAAGGCACCCGAAGATCCAAGCTTTTTGCTCCTTTCTTTTCCAGAGCTCTCATGATCATCAAAAAACTATGAAACAGTAGAGTAATTCAGCTGTCGTCGTCTACTGAACCAACGTAAGTTAGATCAGTCCGTCTGACCCTGACTGCACCTTTCAGCCAACAGGTGGCTCGAAGGTTGGCCATGTCGCTGCTATTTGAAGCGTTGCTGCTTGATAGACCTGAACTTGTCCCATCTTCGAGGAGCGTCCACGGGTCAACCACATCCGTGTTGTCTGCTTCTTGTTGTTGATGTGGTGCCAACATTGTCGGCTTCAGCTTCCCTTGTGCTGCTGCAGTTCCACTTTTCGATATGGCAGGGGAGTTTCTTTGATTGGTTCCAGCAGCAGCAGTAGATCCAGAGGGCTGAACAAGTGTGAGTGCGGTTGGCGGAACAGAATGAGGCTGGCATGAGAGAGAACAGCGTAGAGAAGGAAGGAGGATTGGCATCGCTGCTTGGATCCGCCATCTAATGGTGTCTGGTAACTGCATCCGCGAAAGCTCATTCTGCATTAATTGACAACCAAAAAAAACAAAAAAACTTCAAGAATCGTACTTTGCAGCCAAGAAGACAGACTTTTAAGGATTTTTTAAAATTTGTTGACAAACCTGTAAGCTCTCTGCTGCATCGCGATCAAACAAGGTAAAGTCTTTGGATGATTCATTAGAGGAAGGCCTTGGCTTTAGCCATTTTGGCTGGTGATTGCTTAACAGCCCATGGAGTACAAACAGTAACCGGTCAAATAAGACTTCACTAGAGAGATCTGCCATGGAAGAAGGATCTATTGTTGATTCTGTTTCTGCCTTTGATAGCTCACTACGAGGAGAACATACAGCATAATCTTCATAAACTACTCTGCTTCCAAGTAGACGAACTATTGTAGACGCAAGTGCATGTCTGGTGTTCTTAAATGAAGGTTCCCTGAAAAATAAATTGCCATACAAAAAGATAACTCAGGCTTTAATAGTTTCATTCGATAATACTGCATGGAAGAGCCATTTCATTTGACTTTTCAACAAATCCTGCTAAACGGAATGGGGAAAAAGAAGATGGAAGAGAATCAGTACCCGCAGATGACAGGCAGTAATCTTAGAAGAAATTGCAACCGCAAAGACATAGAAGCTCTCAAAGCAGCAGGGGAAGGCGGCGGCGAAGTGTCAGTAGTATTGGCTGAGGATCTTCTTGCCAAACTAGGGCTACCACCGCGAAGGCCCTTCCGGGTACTTCCTTTATTTGATGAAATCTCAGACCCAGAAGAAGCAGTTCCCATTTGCTTGTTGCTTGTTGTACTGCGGTTGGTAACTGAACTTAATTGCTGCTCAATATTGCTAAACTGTCTTACCAACTCATTCACAAAGGTACTTCGAGACTCATCAGAGCTTTGGTCTATGCATGGAAGCACTAGCTGAACAAAAGCCCTCTCAGTTGTAATCCCATAGCCAACACTGGGACTATTCTCATCCAATACCCGGGGTAATAATACCTTTCTTGAACCTGAACCTTCCTCAATCACTTCCCCTTCTTCGATAGAAGTAATTTCAAACTTCCTTTTCTTCCCTGCCTTGTTTGCTGTAATATGATCGGAACTAGAGCTGTTGCACCAACCCCAAGGTTTCCAAAACTGAGGTTTCGTGGGGAGTCCTTTGCTTTCACCTACAATAATCAGTTTTTGTCTGATTGTTTTTCGTCCAAAAAGAACATCTTGGCCTGCTAGAAACCATTCAGCTTGCTTCAACATTGAATCCTCAACCGATCTACCGAAGAGATGAACCACTTCTGAGAAAAGAGGGACCGCATCAGGTCTAACCAATAACCTTGTGAGGAGGATTTGAATGAAATTTTTCTCATTCTCAGAGGCATCAGGCTTCTCAGAGGTAGGACAGGAAGATCGTATTGCATCTGTCAAAGGCATATCATGATTTTCGAGTTTCTCAGCAAGTGCTTGCTCGTTTAGAAGCAGCCTGAGTTCAACCCACTGCCAGTGAAATTTTGCAGGCTGCAGGCAATCTAATACAGATACAAGCTTGTCCACAAGCTTTGTTCCATTTCCCTGATGTCGGTTTTTTGCTTCACTAACTCCTTCATGGGAATAACCAGAGGATGGCACCTTACAATCAATTAGGGAATTTAAGAAAAGACGCGCTCGAAGAGGAGCAAAGGCCACAGATTTCAAGTGCATATCCAATCCATGCGATTCAAACACCGACGCAAATTCAGCATCTGTGGAATCAGCAACTATCAGTTCATAAAGTCCCTGGGTGTCTCTGAAGCACACGTCTCGGAAAGGAAGATGCTTAATAACATCATGGAAGGCCATTGTCAAAGACTGATAAAGGCGGTGAGTGTCTTCATGGACGCTGGAGTTAGAGTTACTATTTGAAACAAAAGGCCTCCACAGAACAAACGCAATAATTGAATAGGCTGGTGGGAAGACCAATTTCAGCGGAAGCATACGCTGCATGCGTGATATAGCCACCACGGAAGATTCTCCCACAAGCTCCAAAACCAGCCCTTCCGAAACAGTTTTACAGTTACCAACAAGGAGTCTGAACCAATGTACATACACTTCAATAGGGCTTTCCACTTTAGAGGCTCCCATGGATCTAGCACTGCCATTAGAACTCGATTTTGTACGCCTTACAAACTGAACGAAATCTAAGTAATCCTTTAGTCTCAGTAGACCAACAATCCTCTCAAGGGTTATAACACCATGTGTGATAGAACCTATAACAAGTGCAGATACAGCTGCAGTAATTTTTGTCGCTCTGCTCAGCGCCATTTTTCCAGTACCATTCGACATATCGATTGTTGAATTGTTTGCATTTGAATCATAGGATTCAGGAGATAGCTGATGCTGACCTCGTGATCCCTTCACAGGAGCAAAAACTCCAGTAAGCGCAGTGGAACTTTCTGTTGCAAGTGCTATTTCAAACACTCGGCTTTGACGCTCTCCAAGAGCTTCCTTAAGAAGGCACAGACAGGTTATATGGATTCGTAAAATGTATCGTGCAATATTAGATGAATCAACGCCAGAAGGATGATTCTGATAAATGTTTCCCAAAGAGAAATCTGTAATCCTTGCCACTGAAAGGCCTACACTGTTTATAATCGCAGAAACCGCAGAAGAAACCAAAGAGGGATCACCCTCTTGAGCTGCACCGCCAGTCTGTCTAATGCAGTCCATTAGTCCAACTACAATTTGTTGAGCCACCTGATACCCGTCATCATTTTTCTCAGCGAGAGAGGCTTTCATAGTACCAGTCCCAATGAGTTTTTTGAGATAATGAGTCGCCTCTTCAACATGTCGTTGCAAAACATCTCGCATACTCAAACCCACTCTTGAAGGACGTGCACCGCCAATGCTGATTTTTTTACGTAAATAGTCATCTGGATTATCTACTCCTGCTGGAACCCCGAGGGGGTTCCCATACTCACCATTTCCTGATCGCGTATGATCTAGTTCAGAAAGTAGCTTCTTTTCGGATGTTGCTTTGAAATTGTTATGCCATTCCACAACACTGGGGAGGCTTCCATATCTTTTCAAAATATAGCGAGTATAAACTAAGGCTGCTGATCCAGAAATTTTTCCATTACTAGACATAAGTGATGCAGCACGGTTCATCAAAGCTGTCATGGCCTCAGGAACAAGATCAGCTGAAAGTAGAATGTTTTCATACCTGAAAGAAATTAATGATACAAACCGATTAAATTTCTAGAAATACAATCAAAAATATATATGAATAGTGTTTACTTATTGAAGGAAGTAAAAACCACCTTCTCAGTGATGATACTAGAATCGCCTCGCCTATTTCACACATGTTGTTTTCAACATTCCTTGGTACAGTTACAAGGTTTCTTCCACCCTGTACGGCAAAACTTGGGGTACTGTTGGCCTTCGGCAATAACCAAAGAAGAAATTTAACCGCTGAAACCAAGTCAAGAGAGATATCCAAGAGAAATAATATGGAGTATAGCTCGTCTGCCCCAAGCTTCCACCTAATTGTGTTCTTCTCCTCAACTGGAGCACCTCTATTGAACTGCCCAACTCTCACACTGCTCTTTTGGGGCTCTTCAACAAGTTGCCGAACTGCAGTAGTAAGCCAAACTGCAATAGATCGCTTATCAACAAACTGTAGCTGCTTCAAAGAGTTTCCAACAGATACCATATCCACAGGGGTGGAAGTTCTAAACACATCAACCACCTTCTGATTTTCTCCTTCCACTCCAGGGCCATGATGAGGACAGCTTACTTTATTATCACAAACATGACTCGTTGAAGCGCCCTGGCTACCTTCAATTCTAGCAGCTTGTAGTTGAGCCAGCGACTGTGTCTTACGCGCCATCTTCTGCCTACCTCGTGGTACTTGTTTAGTTATCTCTATCTGAGGATCAACCTTCAGAGAAGACTCCACAGTTTTCGATCCTTTCTTGATCCACCAGTTATCTTCTTCATCTGATGCAATTGGTGAATTCCCTTGATAGCAAGAGCTCTTTTCATCATTCATTTTTGGTCTTTTTGCTCTTCTACAGTCTTCACACCCTGGTGTAGCTTCTGGTTGATCCATCTTGCTATACACAGATCCACTTGATCTCTTAACACTATTTTGGAATTCATCTCGCACTGGGGTTTCCACACCACATGACATACCTGGAAACTGCAGTAGAGCTGATATGCGCTCCTTTAGTTCTCTAATATCCACACTACTCTTGGTATGTTTGCGAGGTCCCTTACTATTGCTCTTGGCATTACACGCCCTTGGAAAAATAACAGACGAAAGGGAAGTGGAAATTTTCTTTGACTTCTGATCTGAGAGAACTAAATTATTCCAGTATTTACCTTTCTCAACAAGCAGTTCTCGAAGAAGAAGGCGCCGTTCATTAGAATAAGTTCTCACAGCCTCGGAAAGCTTATCCCCTCCAAAGAGTTGAGCTTCCTCTAAGGTTTCATGTACAAAACACCCAGGTAGCTGTTTCAATATGCGATGGTGCCTCATTCTCCTTTCAGGATCAACAGCAGGTTGAATCACATCGATCATCCCGCTAACTATGAGTTGCCTCACATATGCTATGGGATTAAAGATTCCAGAACGTATAAGTTCAAAAACGAGTAATTGCAAGCGCTTTGCTCCTCCCTTGTGTACCTCATGCTGATCAATCCAACAGACTATGATATCATGTAATGGGCCCGGGCTTTCAAATGCATCCATCGAACCGCTAGGTTTAGAAACACCAAGAAAATTGTTGCGACAATTCTTTCCTTTGCGAGCTGTGAATTCTCCACCCAGAATCTTTTGCTTCAGAAGCTGAATGACTAAATACACCTGAGAACAATCTTTTCTGCCAGAGAACTTGATATCTTTAGGCACACCAGCACGGAAATCTCTAAAATCACATGTAGCCCATTCTATAAGGAAAAAAACGGAGCAAACAAAGGATGTGCTAATAGCGCCAATCCATCTAAGGGATGATCTTAAACATGGACTGACGTCAGTAATCCAGGCCTCATCAACGGCTCCATTGCAAAGGTCTTCAAAGAGATAACTGTAAGCAGCTCTGATATCTCCATCCGACAAAGCTTTATCCAAGGCCTGAACAGCTTTAGCCACGTTATGTTGAGGGTAACCAGCGCTAGCTATCTTTGCCAAATCATCTGCACTTCTTTGAATGGTTGAAATGGTATAATCAAAAGAAAGGAACTCAAACCGGGAAAGAACTCCTCTTCCTTGAAACTGGGCAGAAATCTCCGCAGAGTTACTTCTCAGCTTTTCCAGATTCTCATAAGCCTTTGACGTATAGCTCACATCATTAGGTCCACATGCTGCTACGGAAGGAGGAAGAGGAAAGAAATCTGAAGCAACAAATGTGTCGGGTGCAGCAAGTACCAAGTAGCGAACCATCTCAATTAGAGCAGATAGAGTATAAGCTCTTCGAGAGTTATCAACAAGATCAGATCCACCAGGAGCAGGTTCCTGAATGAAACGGACAGCAATAGCTACAAGACTCTGTACATATGTCTGAGAGAGAACAATACTCTCTAAAACACCATACACAATGGGGAGTAGCAGCTGCAAAATTTCAAAGATCTCCTTTTCCTGCAGTAAAGCAAAATGGAAATTCACAAAGCTGAAGAAATGAAAATTCATCTTGAATAAGTCAATTAATCTAACAGCATACCTGTAAGAGCTTGAGAACCCAATCAACAATGAGATTAGGAAAAAGAAGCCCTTCAGCATGGTGCCACTGTAGAAGACGCACCATATACCACCATTTAAAATGTAGAGATGTTTCCTCGCCGTAAAGGCTTGTTGATGCTGGACTATTCTTTTGCATTGATCCTGTATAAAGCATCTGTGGTGACCTATCTCTAGTTTGCTGAGCAGGAAATGAGCTATTCCGTGACAAAAGTTCATCCAAGAGGTATTGCAAATATTCAATAACATCTTTTGTCCATTGCTCACACCGAGAAGCTTGTGTCTTGTCAGGTGTTCCTGAAGAAATAGCAGCAGGACTAGGTCGCACCTGCAAATTATAAGCAAAACTTGATATCCTCCAACACCTAGAGAAATCAATTAGAGATACCAATTTATTGCCCAACAATGTACCTGATTGAGATAAGTCACTTTTATAAACCAAGTAGCTCTCAATAGTGGGACATTGTTCCTTATAAGGACTTCAAATAAGGTTTTTCTCCTATATCCAGGAATGTTATCAGCCAAAGAGCGCAATCGTTTGTGCTGTTGTGATAAACTCTGTGAAAAAATGAGAGCAAGAATGAGTTAAGTATTCTTCTTTAAGAATATATGGCAGTTATGCCACGAGTCAGCAACAAACATGGATCAGAGGAGAATTGTTAAGAAGTTTAGATAAGCATAATAAAAGGCCAGGTACCTCGATCCATCTTTTCTTTGTCTCCTCCCCACATGACCTTTGTTCTGGAAATCCAGGCTTACATAGAAGCGAACCAGAGAGAGGCACCCCATAAACCTGACCAGCCTGCCAGTTAATTGAATAGGGAGATTATGAATTATAAGCAATATGATTGGGACCGAAACCCTGAACTCTGCACAAAAGATAAATTGAAAAGGATTGGAGTCTGAGAGTCTCTTGATTACCTTGCGCTTCAGTGCACGAGATTCATTGATAGCTCTAAGACACTTTCTGACTGCCTGCGGGATAGAAATTGAATTTAACTTCATGTGAAACACAAATGAACTCCAATAGAGATCACAAATAAGGGAGACAACATTGTCTATAATTTCTAGTACCGTACCTCTTTGCACTTATGGACAACAGGCTTTGAGAAAGTATGGACCTGGGACAATATAATTTCTTCGGATTCCTGTAAAGGCCAAAGGTTCAGAACCTCAATTACAAGATAATGCGCGAAAACTAGTGGAATAAGGAATTAAAAACTCTAACATCGGAAAAGATGAAACTTATAATAATGTAGACTTTCTGAGTTGTAAGCATCTTATATGACTACATTGAAGAAATCATCATTACAACCTATCAAGCTACAATGAACATTCAGCCTCAGTAAGAAACTATTCTTATTTTACTGCTGAGCATCTATAGGAAAATACTATAGGCATGGTCCAAAATAAGATCTAAGATATTTATTTTAATTGCAAACATGTCAATGATAATTAACTACGATACTACAAAAAAATTAAAAGCATAGCTGCTAAATTCAGTTGATCGCACCTTAAGTCCATCAACAGTTTCCTTGTATCCAAATTGAACATACTCTTTGGTCAGATTCTCTTCGGGAGAATTTGATGTTGGAGGATGAAAATCAGGCGGCCCTAATCTGCAATAGAGAAAAAGTATAAATCATCTAGGGAAGTAAATCAAAAATGGAAAAGAGTGCCAACTTCATCCATTAACAAGTACTCCAAGGACTTAGCCTATCGGAGATAAAAGAATGAAATCCCAAGCTACAAATCTAAAACAGCAAAATTTAAAATCATCTATATTGTGTTTATCGAATACCTAAACTAGGGATAAGGTGAAAGAGGAATTACCGGGAATTCAGACCGTCCTTTTCACACTTCAACTTGTAGGGTGTCAACGGTGGTGGTCTCCTGCAGTAAAGAAAGTATTCAAACGTCTTCAAATGTATCAACATATAAAATAACTATGTAAGTACTTCTTTCTATCAACATGCCTGGAGTTTAGTGAATAGTTTCCAATCGAAGAGGAATCAGCTCGTCCTGAGTCCCTCGCGGATGCACCACCTATAGCACTATTGTTGACTGCACTAGTGCAGTTGGCAGCATGATACCTTTGCATTTCTCCCAACTATATCCAGCATACTGGTTCTGACATCAACATACCACAATAAACTCTAAGCACCAATCCACAGTCTAGCACCATAAGAAACTTTTTCATGGACTTCCACTTTTATTTTCAATATCTCCTTACAGCATAAAACTTAGCACTGGCGACAGCGCAACCCCATTGATGGAAGTAAACCCTGAAACATAAAAGTACCCCTGGTGTTGAATTTACACTGAATAAGAAGAAGAAAACACTAAAGTTACATATAGTCTCAATATTGTGTGTGCAATAGAAGTTTTGAAACTCGGCTTTAATTCTCATATATTCCTATGAAATTTAGTTGTCTGTAATCATATCACAGATCAGCTGCTCAAAAGAGCTCATTACGCTTACTCTAACAGTCATATAGTTCAAATCGCCTAATACGTTCCACATTCTCTTCAAATATTTAGCCTGAAACTTTATCTATAACATACATCACTTAAAGTGAAATTCTGAGCTTTGCATGATAAGTATCTTGAGTAAATATAAGCCAACCCTAATCAAGCAACCAAACTAGAAAACATGAAAGCGTGGAAGTACAATTCTAGTACATACAAATAATCATCATGAACAATATTTCTATACACAAAACAGAATCTGAATTAAAGTTAGATGCTTTATCGAAGAAGGAAGTATTTATTCCCAGTTGAAAACACACTGCGTCAAGCTACATACATACCAGAGAAGAACAAATCCAGATAGAAGCAAACAAAAATCTGCTAAAACTAAATCCTTTTCTGAGCTAGAAAACAATCACCATGATCATCAAATATACCAAATCGAACTACGCAAACAAATATTAATCCGTACGATAAAATAAATAAAAGCTAGGGTTTCAAATCGAAAACTAACCAATAGGAGCTCGAGATGACCCCACAATCCGGAGTCGAATCAAAGTTAGGGTTTTGACAGGAAATTCCGCGAATTCGACCTCGACCCTGATGAGAGAAACTCGAAGAACCACGAGATTCGACGAATCAAGGGAGAGATTTGGTAAACGAAAACAGAACCAAAGCTTGGAACTTTATAGAAATTGAGGGTTTTCCAATAAAGGGGAAATCTAGAGCGCGAGAGAGATTCAGAGAGGAAGAAGAAGCAATAAATAACAAGGCCCAGAAGAAGAAGAAGCAAAGAAGAGTCTTGGGCTTTGTTAAAGTTTGACTCTTTTCTTTTTCAATCTCTTCTCTTGTGCACTTTTTTGGTGTAATGAGGACAACGAATGCTCTCTCTCTCTGCTGTGTAAAAACAATTCCTTTATCTGCAGATTTTTGTGATTCCGTAGTTTGGGATGTGAAAATAGTTATCGTGTGCTCTGAGGAAAGAAGAAGAAGGAAGAGAACAAACACCAAACAAAGACTAAATAGAAGAAGAATAATCGAATAGAAGCAGAGAAGCAACAACAACAACAAACTCTCTTTTTTTTGCGATTGATCGATCGAATTTCGATCTAACACACACTGTTCTGGTAAGAAAATCTTAACCTTTTCTGGTTTATATTTCCGATTCTGTCCTTGCGTTCTCTTGCCTAAGCTCCTAGGGGCTAAATGGGTAAAATAGTATTTTATTTATTAGACTAGTTTTGACATGATGGTGGATGCTATGCTATGCAACAAGGGTTTCGTCTTGTGAATCCATTTTTATTTCCTTTTTTGGGATTTTTCAGATTTTTATTCTTTTTGGATTTTTAAAGCTCTTCCTATGGCATGTTTTGTATGGTCTTAGATTTCGAATTCATTACTATGATCCGATCAATATTTGCTTAGATCAATCTTCAAAGTATGTAGTAATTGTTTCAACATTTTTCTTGGATATATATTTTTTTTTTTGGTAAGTACATTTTTCTTGTATAAATTCTATTTGTTTCTATAGTCTCAAGTATAATTTAGATTCATGTTAAACAAATAAAAAAAATTGTCGTCTTCTATTTAATTACGATCGTTATTATTTATTACTTTCATTCATTTTATTATAATAAAGCTGAATATATTTTTAATGGTAAATTTTTTTGTTTTTAGCAAAGGATTGTAAATTAATATATCGCCAACATGTAATATGCGAGATTGAATTTTTATGGTAACAAAAAAACAACACTAATACAAAATCAAAATTTGAATGGTTTAAAAACTGTTTATAACAGAAATTAATGTCGAATATGTTTTTTGTTTTCATAGTTGAAAGTATAGTTTATACTTATGTTAAAATTAATTTGTCGTGTTCTATTTAAATTAAGATCGTTATTATTTTGTATTCATTCTTTTTATCATTTCTTCTCAAACACTAAAAGAAGGTTTATTTTTTGGGTGCGAAAAGAAAACAAAAAAAGAGTTTGGTTAAAGGCTCAAAAACAAGTACAACATAGAAGAGTTACCTGAAGATGTTCCAAATGTTCGTAATAACGGTTGGTGTCATGTCTCAATACCTACATCAAAAAACGGAAATTATTTTTAGATTAACAATGTATAGTGTCAAAAAAAGAAAACCATTAAAACGCTTTAAGGTAAAAAAAATAACATACCCTAGAAAGCATGACCAACTCTTTAGCCTCTAATTCCTTTGCCTCAATTTTAGTTGTACATAAGAGAGCACACGCACATAGCTCATCACCAATATTGTCAATGTAAGCCTTTTTGAAAGGCACAAAAACTAAGCCTCCAAATATGTAATATTTTGGACGTTTGTAATATATTTTCACTTTGATATGTAGTGTCACTTGATAGGCAATTGAGCAACTCTTCGTCTACCATTTCAAAGCCCTTATCTCTTTTGCTAAAGGGTCGGTCGACACCCTCGTGTAGCAGAGAGACCTTTGCCTAATGTTCCAGAGCTTGAGAATGCTACTGTGTTTGTGTTGTTTGCAGGTTGGTAATTGTGTTGATCTTGTGAGCACTTGAGAGAGAGTTGATTCTCTTGATTTTATAGTTGAAAGTATTTTAGATTCATGTTTTTTTCATCAGTATTTAGAATCATGTTAAAATAAAAATAAAATAAAAAATTGGTTTTGTATTTAAATTACCGTTATTATTTAATATTATCTATTACTTTCATTCGCTTTTTATTATTCAAATCAAAGAACGTGAGATAATAAGAAAATGAAGGTAAGAAATATTAAATAGCAACGACTATAATTTAAAGGATAATAATTATTTTTATCGTTCAGTTCGTTATATTAGATCGGAGATTGACTCACTAAATGGTACAAGCATCCCCCCAAGAAGCATTTATAATGGCATATAGAATAAGCTTGTATATCACATAATAATGTAACCAAAGGATCAATACTAAAACAAGAACATATAAGTGACATGTTGATTGTTTGCATTATACATCTTTTATATATAAGTGTTATACATAATTTTTACAAAAACAAAATGAAATAATTTTACTAACTATTAAAATAAATATATTTATATTAAAAAGAATAAACCCTTTATTATTTATCAGTTTGTATATAATTCATTCAGTTTTGTTAATTTCTTAAAATCCATCTTTATCAGGTGTACTGTCCATTGTGTCCACATAACCATATCCCATCAAAGAAAATGTTATTCACTAAGTAGGGCATAAAGTGCAACAACTACAAAAACATTATCCAAAACTTTATATACATATATCATGATCCATAAAATTCATTTCTCCATTGAGTAAAAATCTCTACAGATTTGTGTTATGACTGCTTCTTTCCTATTACTTAAAAAAAACTCCATTGATATTTATCCTGTCCTGTTATCAACCCACCATTGTTAGACTACAATTTACAACACTCTTCCTAGGTTTTATTAACAAAACTTTCTAGTTTCATGTCTAGTAATCAACATACCCAATTTATATCTTTTTGTTTTCATGAACAACAAAAACTTTGAATTTGTCATACTCCTAATCCATAATACATTGTTATGTCAAACTCTGAAAATGTTACACAAACCGATTTCAAACAAACACTATCACATCCCTCCATCTTCACACAAACACTCTAAAATAAAATAATAAATCATATACTATATAATAGCCTATAGGAAGAAGACTGTCTTTGAAAGTGATTCTCTGATGACCCCACCACTAACAGTTTCTGGTCTGGTCTTTGAAAGGATCTGATTTCCTCCTTCTCCCTCTCAGTAGTTTCTGATCAGACAGGAGCTCCGTGAGGTTTTTGTCTGACTGAGTAATACAAACTATCTACATGGTTCTGTGCTAAAAAAAATTAGCAATGGTGACAGTGAGACTATGTTCAGAGTGTATCAACAATGGCTTTGTCTTTAAGAAAAGAGTTTTCAGCTTTCAAGACCTTTCTAGAATAAGGATGCTCCCATCCGTCTTCAACTCAGGTGAAACCAGAGAGTGCTCAGTATTGTTGAGGATGAGCTCTTCGAGTAACTCGTTGAGAATCAGTTCACTAGTTTCGAAGCCAATGCAGTCAATGTCACATCTGATGTCTAACCAGTTTCCAGCTCTAGCCATATCTTTTCTAACTATCTGATCCAAGGCGTGAGGGAGTGGCAATGGCAAGAGATGCCAGTAAACCGCTTCTTGAACCTCATGGATGATGCTTTTGACGGTAGAGAAGACTCTGGTTCTTGGTGTAACAAACGAAGCCCAAGGTGGGCAACAGCATAACTCCATGAGAGCTTCATTGATGCAGTCAAAGAGGAGCTCATGGTCAGGACAAAGCTGGTTTGGACAGAATGGTATATTGCTGATAAGTGCTGGTTCAAGAAGCTGGTCAGAGAATTGCGCCTTTAGATAGAGCTCTTCGATGTCTGAGTCTACTGCGTCCAAGACAGCTTTTACATACTTAAACACCAATTCTTTGTCACTTGTCACAGAATTTTCTCGGTATGTAGGTGCAGGATCTTTTTCATCGAAGTGGATACACCACGGTTGCACCTCTGCTTCACCTGAGTTGTAAAAATGAGTCAATATTGAAGAACTAAGTACTAGAATCCAAGTCTAGTAGTAGATGTTGGGATCTTTTTCTACATACCAGACTGAGATCGCATTTTTGCTGGGCTTATATCATCTTCGACGAAGAGTGGCTCAAGAACTGATATTGGGCTTGACCACTCCGGAAAATCAGTAATAGCTGATTTGCACTCCTCAGTTTGAGCTAAACAGTGGGATGGTGAGGCCACAGAGGAAGACAGTGGTGGTTGGCTCTCTTCAAGAGAGGTCTGTAGAAAAAAAGAAGCAGCAAAACCAATTTAAGTCTTCCACCATTTCCTCATTTTAAAGTCCATACAAAAAAGGTAATGTTCTAGGGGTCAATCAAAATGACTTGCCTGTTTCGAGTTTATACTATCTCTCTGTTCATCCTGAGCTTCAACTTTTGATAAGTCACCAATCAATGTAGAGCTTGCTTCCTCTGGAACTTCATCTAGCTCATTGGGAATCATCACATCATCTGCAGAACCTGGAAGAAAGGTTATAAAATAAATTATTGTTACTCAAAACAGAGAGCCTTACTATGAGACAGAAATATTATTACCTGCAGAAAACATGTTATCTTCGTTAGCAGTTTCATCCTCAATGTCAACACTTTTCTCATTAGGTTCACTTGCGATTGGTTGGATAGAATCATCAGGTTCTTTGCTTAGATTGCAGACCTGAATATCAGTATTTTCCTCTGGTTGGCTCGCATGAGTTTCTTTCTTGATGTTCACAAGATTTATGAAATCCGCTGAAGCAGACTTCTTGTGAGCAGTTGAGCTCTTTTCCCATCTTCTTCCTGGGCTGTTTAGAGGAGACAAGTACTCAGGAAAGGAGAGAATTCTCCCTAGGCTTCTTTGGACCTGTCTGCTCGTTGACTTCGAATCAAGATCTCCATTGTTTAACATCTCAGACAGATGTTTCTTGGCCTCTGTGTAAATGTTGGATACCCTTTGCTTTTTATCATCTTCACTATGAGATTTCTTCTGAGATGTTGAAGGCTTCGCCATCCGCTCGAGAAAGAAATGATCTTTAGTTTTCGGAAACCCTTCCCCAAATCCCCCGGCCGGTTGCTCCTTTTTGATTGCATGTTTTAGTTTCCTCTTGATCTCAGAAAGAAAGTAATGTGAACTGTTTCTCTCGTTCTGCAATTTGTTTCCCATCAAATGAGAATCAGGTGACGAACCACGACTATTTCCTATGTCCGGACTTGAAAAGCTAGCTGATCTTGGCTTCAGAATGAAAATCCTATCTGAAGCTTCACATTCTTCTTGTGGTTCATCTTTTCTCCTGAAAAAGCTAGACCATTTCTTATCAGCAAGAGAAGATTGTTCTGACTCAACCAAACTCAAGCTTTCTGCTCCTTTCTCCCTAGGCACAAGTATCTCTGGATCTTGCAGAAGTTTGAGAAACAATTCTTCATCTGATCCCAGAATTTGAAACACTTCCATCAAATCCTTAGATGTAAGTATTTCACTATTTCCTCTGGGACGGTTCCCATGTAAAAGCTTCTGACTGATTAAAAACTTGACCAACTCCCTCAGTTTTTCTTTGTAATCTTCGTCATTCTTTGCATGGCTTGTACTTCTGCGATGAATTTCAGAATAGAACTCTTCAATCATATTATCAATGTCAACACTCCTTGCAGACCTACGATTTCTGCGTTGAACTAGAGGCTCTTCACTGTCAACTAAGTTCATATGGCTAAAATTATCGCAGCTTTTCTTGCGAGTCTTGTTTTTTCTCCTCTGGTTTTTCCTTCTTCTTCCTTCAAGTTCAGAGTCTGACAACTGTCCTGCTTCAGCATTCTCCCTCTGCTTCTTGATTTCCTTGTCAATGGACAACTCTTCTGCTATAAGCTTCTTCACACTTGGCTTTATAATCGTTATCGTGATATTGCGTTCTTCACCAACCTTTAAACAGTTCAAGGAATTAATCCACAGGAGACTCTTAAGACAATAGAAAAAGAGTTAAGGATGTTCCCAATAAGTTTAAAAGCTTACATGGGTTTCTTGAGCATCCTTTTCGCGGAATTTGGACTTGTTAAGCTCATTGTTCTTAGGATTTCCAGAAGCTGGAACAATCAACATAACTATCAGCCAAAAGAAGTCTTTCACGATTAATGCAAAACCAAAGATGCCAGAGACTTGAGAAGGTTGTTACCATGCTTTTGGTCGAGAAGCAGCTTGTGAGCCAGTGGTCCATGGCGGAAACTAAACATATTCATAAATCCCCACATGCACCCTAACTGTTCCCTCTCCTGTCGAGCAGCAGCACGACGTTGTGTTTTCTTCGCCATGACTTTCTATACAAATGCTCCTTCCTAACCTTCTATAACGTTGCCCCTTTAGAAATGCTGAAGAAGAACAAGAAAACTATTAAGCAGCAAACTATAAGACACACCACACACAACGGTACAATAATGAGTTTCAGATATAGAAATTACAACTCCGGTAAATTCTACTTATGGACAACAATCTCAGATCCTTGAGTAACAAACAACAAGAGAACAAGACCAAAAAATTTCCACGCTTAGGAGTACTTAAAAAGAGAAGAAAGAATTAGCCTTCCTAAACACTGCAATGGAATTCTTGAGAAATAAATTAAGATAACAAGTAAGAAGTAAAGGATCCTCTACCAGTTCCCTAAAGCAAACTCCTTTTATAATTTGCTTACTTGTTCAACTAATAAGGCAAAGATTAAGGAGAACTAAGAGAACACAAAGCCTGAGAGATACAGACTAATGGAGCAAATAAGATACCTTTCCCTATTGGAAAAAGACAGAAGAGGAAAGTACAAGAAAGTACCTCTTAGATTCTCCTGAATTCCTTAAATTCCAAACTTCATACAAGGGCAACAGCGATTGTAGCTAGATTTCATCTGCTTTGCTTACGTTTGAGCAAAGCCATAGAAAAATCCAATATATATAAAAAAAGTGTTGCAAGTTGCAGCAGCAGAGGTAAATTCCAAAACTTTCTTTCTTTTGATACCAAGACTTAAGGTTTCTCCTGAACCAGCTCTGATCGCCGGACAAAACGGTAGAAGAAGAAGAAGAAGAAAATTGAGATTTCTTCAAAGCCAAGGCCGAGAGAAGAGAATGAAGAAGATTAAGCAAAATGATAGCTTATAAAGTTGAAAACAGAGGAAAAGTTGATGATCCAATCTCCAAGCCACATTGTTTCATCTGACAACTTTTCCAGGTTCTGTCTGATAAAAACCCCCCCAAGCTTCCGTAATCATACACGATCAAATCAACAACAAAGGCGGAGAAAAAAGGATCATAAAAAATGCATCTTTAAATTTCCAAAGTTGATGAACAACCCAACCCAATAGAATAGAATAAACCTTCTTCTTACTGTTCAACATTCAAATAAAAAAGAGATCTTTTTTTCCTCATTTCTGTGTTGGTGGGCATCTTTTGACAAACAAGAGAAAGAGAGAGATAAAGATTAAATTTTGTTTATCTATCGATGACCGACAAAGCCATTAGTTCTCTGAATTGGGCAAAGGCAAAGAAAAAGTGAGAGAGAAATGGGAGAAAAAATCAGAGTAAAAAAGTGGAAAACTTTATGCCAATTTGACAACCACAACGTCGTGGCCTTTGCTAGCCTCCACAGGAGAAAGAAATATAAAGAGAACAATCACAGTTGGAAAATGGGCCCATCATCTTCTATTCCTCTCTACAGAAACAACAGAGGAGAGAGAGAGAGAGAGAGAGAAAAAGTTAGAAGCTTTACATGGAAGAAAAGTATTTTGCAGAGATTTTTTCAACAGCCTTCATCATTAGCCTCACCGGTAAATAATTGATCTCTCAAAGCTCTGAATTTGAGACATGGCAGTGACGAGGATTGTTGTCTGCGAGCATGAAAGCAGAGAGAAAAACAAAATGGGCTTGTATGAATAAAAGTGAAAATATAGGGGTCAAATTGTAACGTTTAGAGGAAAAAGGTGCAAATAGATAAATTATAAGAATAAGTGAAAGTGAAACTATAGGGGTCAAATTGTAACTTTTTAGAGAAAGAGGGTGCAAATAGATAAATTATAAGAATTGAGTGGGCGCGGCCAAAGAGGAGAGACGTAATTGGTCATTGGTGCTTTTGCTTGGCTGGTTATGGAATATGGAGAACACGTAGTATTTGAGATTATTACACCAAATGCGATTGTTTTCATTGACCAAGTCATTAATCTAAAGTTAACGACGACGTTTTGTCATTCTCTTAAGGAAGAGTTGTGCTTTTCTAAACCATGTCCGAAAACCGAGTGTAACCAAAACATTAGCTAGAGTTCTTGTTTCAACCGTCGATTATAGATATAATATTTTGTTGTGACTCGTGTGCATATATTGTAACGTCACGTCAATCGTCTCTATCTTAACTCGAGTTTGAATCGCAAAAAAAACTTATATATGATATTAAATACACAAATAGAACTTTACAATATCAAGAAACTATTTATTTGTTTGAATCTAATCAAACAGAGCATAATTGAATGTTAGAACTCGTACTTAAAGTTTCCGTTAAGCAAAATGTTGTTATGTGGGGTTTACTGATAAAGCCAAGCACTTTATGGTACAACAGAAATAATTAGCTAGCATTGTCTGATTCATGTGGCATAGCAATTAGCAAAAGTCGAAACCATTTGGTATATATATCAAAATTTAATCGAATAGATCTTGACCATGCTCAGTTACTTGAGTTGAGTTTTCTTTAAGCAACTTAATTCAGTCAGGGACGGGACCATAGTTATACATTTACATACACAAAACACACATAGTTACCACTTATCTATCAATAGCACGCGTACAAACGTATACACTATTTTATAGTATAAATTAAGATTCAGAAATTGATACAAACGTGTCATTGTTTTTTGAGGTTGGCACTTATCGACCGACAAATAGATATTGACGACATAAACTCTCTCCCACTGAGGAATTGTTTTTTTTTTTGGGTACAAACCACTGACGAAGTTAGTGACACTGTAAGCAATTTTTCCCTTAACGTGGAGTTTCTAAGCATCTAAACCGTATTATTATCACAATTTATATCATTTACAATTTAATGGTGACCGAACTGTACAATGCGGTGCGTTTCAAATAGTGCAAAATTCTCTGCATATATGTATAAGCAGGCTCGGCTTAGAGGCAGTGCTAAAGCACTGGATCCACCATTTTTTTCTAATTTTAACAAGGTTTTAAGATCTAAATTTTTTGATATTTTTGCAATAAGGGTCCAAAATTTTAAAAGTTTGTAACTAACACTTTAAATTTTCTGAAAACAAAAATTTGAGCACAAGGTCCAAAAATAATATGAGCCGACCTGTGTATAAGTATATATTTTCGTTATTATTTAAACCGGACCGCACTTAATTCGCAATTAAACTTCACGTCTCCATTCGGACCTATAAGGTCCTTGCAAAATATTGTGATATATTATTGCAAAATATAGAAATCATTTTTGCAAGTGATATATTAAAAAAATAAATCCAAATTATCACAAATAAAAACTATACATGCTAAATATATTAAATATTGCAGTTGAACCTTTAAAATTATTTCTTAGTTAAAATCTATTGAACTTTAGGAATGGGTAGGATAATAATAGTAGTTGAGAATCATGACTACCATAACTACTAACTAGTTTGGGTCAATGGACTTTATCTTGATGTTTCACCTACACATCAAAAACCATCGAAGCTTTAATCTTTTAAAAGGTTAAAATACATCATTAAGCAACTTGACAGGACAATCTTGGTGATTGCTTTACAAATCTCAAAGACGATAACACATGAATTTTCTTCTTTCACTGTAATTGTTTTTTTCTTAAAATAAGGTTTAGGCCAAAAGCAAATCTAACCAATATTAAAAAAAAAAAAATTGCTGAAAAAGGGCAATGGATGAGTTGTTTTACCTGACGGATAAGCAACATTATAGTAGCCTTAATCATAATGTTGGGCGTAATTAAATATATATGTGGGTTAAGAATTTTCTAAACCTGTCACTTCACTTTAGTTACTAATTTTTAGTACCCTAATTTATTCTTGATATCAATGCTTTAACAAAATCCCATATGCATAGTAACAAATTGGTCCCAAGCCTAAACTCTCTCCGACAATGGGCCTCAAATCCCTGCTGATGGATTTAGCCTTTACCTGTTTAAAACAATTGAACAAAAAGCCTTGTTGTTGGAGAGAGTATGAAATGTATAAGTAGTAACCTTTGGTATCAAGCAAGCATGAGAGAGTATGAAATTTCGTCTTGCTTGCTTACTGCTCTCTTCTTTAAGGTGCTCTGTTCTGATTTCACTCTCTTCCAACATCCCACATGTATATCTTTGGGGATGAAGATGTCCTTAGAGCTCCCAACTTATGTGCTATGTGACTGTAAATGTAAGGTTAAAGGATCAAAAGAGTACCGAGCAATGCTACATACTTTATAGGTAGCTACACTTGTCTTAAATTCAATGTAAATAATTATAGAAAGGTTTTGCTCCGCAAATCATTTGCACATGTGCTGTTATCTTTGCTTTAGGATACCTTAGCCGCTAGACCTTGCTTGCTGCTGATGCAAGTTGTCGTCTCATGCCGTAAACTAAAAACCACATTAACTGCTGAAATTATAGCTTAAGAGTCTGGTAGTTCAAAGAGATGGAGAAGAAAATGAAGTAAAACAATGTAGAGTTTATTGAGTATATACTACATGGACCGGTTACTTCAGCTTATTGGTTAACCTGATCTTGGTTCAATGTTCACATTTAATCTTTAAGTATATAAGCTCAAGTATGATTACATTTCGCTTTGTAACAACATTTTGGATTTAATAAAGTTCCGTCATAAACTCTCTCTTCCCCGGTCTCCAATCTCCGATATCGAAGTTTCTTAGAGTTGTTAACAAACTAGATACATATCACTAAATATTCTGATTAGCATTATAAATTCGATTATTAATGTGTGGGTTTAAAATAAAAAATGGCCTATAATTAATCTAGTGTCTGACTTTGTTCTATGTATAACTTTTTTTACATTCATAGACCCTTGTTTCTATTCTTAAAAAACTTTATATGATAAAACATGCAATGATCATATCATACGTCTTATCCAACCAGAATACAAGAGTCTTGACATCATTCTCAATGGTTTTTCTAAGCGAACCTGAAGTACACACATCAATACACGCCTCATATCACAAAAAAGGATGTTATTTTGACAATTATATCGTAACACATGTTACCATCTATGCATGCCTTCAAACATCAAAGTCAATTGAAGGAAACACACCTCTCAGTTGTCGGTGACTTCCCGGATCATGTAAAGATGACTTTTTGAAAACCAAGAACATCATTGCCCACTCCAAAGCTGTTACCTCTCATTCCAAACTCGATCGTAATCGCCATATTCAAGAAATACGTACTTGGAGATCATGCACAAGGCTTTTTAAAAATAGACCGAACTTTACTAGTTACTATCTACCAATCAGGTTATGAAAGTAGGCAAAAGGGGAAGGGTCAAGGCCCATGAGACATATTTTCCAAATAGACACTAAAAATGAGCCAGATTTTTCAACAACACATTTGGTTTAAGGGCTCAAAAAATATTTGTCAACACCCAGTTTTAAAACAAAAGAAAATAGTAAATTACAGGCCCAAATGTTTTTGTTGCCCTATAGATATTAGTATTTCTTAACCAGTCGCTGATAATTATTGATGAATAGTTGAGAGACGATAAAGATTGAGCTGTCAGGAATACAAATCAAACATGATATTGTTCGTTTACATTATTACTCAACGAACATTCACGTTTCCAAATTCTGATATCTTTTCTAATATTTCTCCACATGTAGCATATCATTAGTTACTGTTTAAAAATGAGTACCAAAAACGTGAAATTATTACAATAACGTATAAATGTTAAATATTTCGAGCAATCAATACTTGTCAAGACTCATTGTTAGTAATGCATCACTATAATTCATTCTTTTTTTGTCTTGGTCAAACATGTATGAAGCGAGCAGAGTCTATGAATGTCATATTATAGACATACGTATGCGGCTTTGGTCGGGACCGGCCCAATAAAACAATACACATGTTCAACGGGTTCTTCCACGTGTCAAACTTATGTTGGCTGGACGGTATGTGACTGTGCATTGTGGTTACGTTTCCAAAATGAATACGTAAGAACTTTTCCTAAATTATGTCTTTTGCACAATACTGTAAGTCTGTAACTATGGTACTAAACATTATAATATCGAATTGGAAACATTTACATTTGAGAATTTTAGTGTTTGTTGGCAACGAAGCATGTGAGATCACAGAGAAGCAATACTCATCTCTGAGCTGTTCAAACAGTTTTACATGTCAGCACCCAAATATAGTCACTATATTCAAAAACAAAATTATTTACTTGCATTCAATGCTAGCCTTTTTTATTCGGTCCACAACAAATTATAAATATTTGTATATAAGAAAAATCAGAGACCTGATTTTGTAATGCGTGGCTTGTCAATTTCAAGCAACACAGAAAAAAGCTAACTAAGCAAAAAACAAAAAAAAATAACAAGTGGCTGGTTGATAGAATGTATCTTTCATCAGTACATAACACTGTTTTTTTGTCAACGTAAAACAGATTTTTATAACTTTTGTTTGCCCTCAACTTTTTTCATTACATTTTCTGGAATATCGCATGGTTGAATAATTAAAAGTTAAAAATGATTTTTATGAAGCACGGCATTATACTATATAGTCAGTCCCAACGAAAATGACTTTACATAAAGCTGTCAATTTTTTCTCCAACGGTCAGATAATTGTTTCGTTGAATAGTCAGTTTTTTTTTTACTATTTTACTATTGGGCTTTATTGGGCTCTTACAATTTTATCGATTTTTGTTTACCGTCCAGAAAGTGGACCCTGTGGGAAGAGGAAAAGAAAAAAAAAGGGTCAGGTTTTTTGTCTTTATACGAGAGCACATCGGTACGTTCCAGAACAACCCTCTCTAGTCTCCTCCATCATTATCTTTATTTAATAGTAACCCTAGTACAAATTACCAAACTATTCAACATTAACATAATTATTCAACATTCACCATCATGAATAATAACTAGTTGAGAAAAACGTAACTAGACTAGTTTGATCTGTCAACATAAAAAGAGAAAAAAGAATTTCGTGACTAGTAAAGTTTAAGACCATTCACAAATGATCATTGAAATTATTAGTTCTAAACTCTTAGTTTGGTTATCTATTTGGTTTTGATTCGTATCTATTTGGTTATTCGGTTTTTTGGTTTTAAAGTTTAGTATTCATTCGACTATTTTGAAATTTTGGTTCGTTTTTTTTTTTTTTTTT
>Ga0041059_1000352_pt1 | contig 33528 bp, 28 predicted proteins | sample AraColnosormetaG_FD_56232 | JGI IMG/M metagenome (GOLD analysis project Ga0041059, IMG submission 56232) | Arabidopsis roots microbial communities from North Carolina, USA - Col MF nosort | ecosystem: Host-associated > Plants > Roots > Unclassified | place: USA: North Carolina | collected...
TATTAATTCTTGGGAAGGGGTTTATGAAGGGCTTTTGACACCACCAGTCTTCGTCTACAACATTCTTCACTTTCGTACGGTTTCTTGCCTATTAGGCTAAGCTTAACCCTAATTTCCCAAATTCGCTACTCAAGATCTTCCTCCCCCGTCATGCTGAAGTTTCTCACTCCGACTGCTTACGCTTCCCATCACGTGACTCCGGCTACTCGATTCCGGTCTACCCCGGTTAAGAATCTATTGTTCAAGCAACTGACTCTTCTAACCGGATGGAACCGGAGTTCCTACGAATTGGGTCGTCGTTCTTTTTCCTCCGACTTGGATTCCGACACAAAGTCTTCAACTACTACTGTCTCAGCTAAACCTCACCTGGACGATTGTCTAACGGTTTGTTCAAATTTTTTCAAGATCACACTTTTTTTTTTCCCGACTATGGGGAATTTTATGATCATGGGGAATGTAAGATTTCCAGAAACAATTGAACTTGGCTGGTGCACTTCATATGCTTTGATTTTTCATAGAACATAGAGAAATCAGCTCAATTGGCAAAATTTTCTTTATGGTTCTAGCGATTGGAAAGTTAAAACTATAAACTTTAATAGCATTGGTTGGAAAATTCGAAATTTTGAAGAAATTGAGTGTGTTTATAGTATACTGATCTTTTGATATACGCAAATTTGGATGGATCATTCCTAGTTTTATAGTCAGGCAAAAGCTAGAACCTTTTATAGCAAAACCATTTCCTCGAGCTTCGCTACGATTGTTTTCATTGAGCTTTATGTTGTTGAATTGCAGGTTATAGCATTGCCATTGCCCCACAAGCCTCTTATTCCTGGCTTTTACATGCCAATATATGTCAAGGTATCTTACATCAACTTAGCTATTCGAAATCATAGTGAAAGAATGGATTTTGTTATCTTGTGTTCTCTCACCTGTATGTATAAGCTTTTTATTTGTCTAGGATCCTAAAGTTCTTGCAGCTTTACAAGAGAGTAGAAGACAACAAGCTCCATATGCAGGGGCTTTCCTTTTGAAGGATGACGCGTCATCTGACTCATCTTCGAGCTCTGAAACTGAGAATATTCTAGAGAAGTTGAAAGGAAAAGAGTTGATTAACCGGATTCATGAAGTTGGCACACTTGCCCAGGTACTACTTTCTTGCCGCACGTTAGCACTGTATGTTTTCCCTTTATATGATTATATCTGTCTGAATAGACTTAGCTGTTGCCAATTTTCCAGATTTCAAGTATCCAAGGTGAGCAAGTCATCCTTATTGGTCACAGACAACTTCGAATAACAGAGATGGTACGTTAAAGGAACATATCTTTTTAAAGGATCAAAAGTTCATGAAAAGTAAAGATTCAATTGTTCAGAAGCTCTGTGTATATCTTACACATGTGTGTTCTGCTTATCAAGTTATGGTTCTCTGAGTGTGAAAACCATGTGCTTTGTTTCTGTTCAGGTGAGTGAGAGTGAAGATCCCCTAACCGTCAAAGTTGACCATCTAAAGGTGTGTTTCTGTTTTCAAGCCTTTCCTTTTATGATACAAGCATGGGAGCAAGAGATGCGGTTTCTGTTTTCTTTTGAAATGCTGAAATCTTTAACCCTTGTCACGTGTTCTTTGTTATTTATTTGCAGGATAAGCCATATGACAAGGACGATGATGTCATCAAGGCAACATACTTTCAAGTGATGTCGACACTTAGGGATGTCTTAAAGACAACTTCACTCTGGAGAGATCATGTTCGGACATATACCCAGGCATGTTCTCTTCATATTTGGCACTGCTTGAGAGTAAAGAATATGTCAAGAGTATCAGTATCTTACTAGATTTATCTAAAATAGCATATAGGTGAATTCAATTATCCAAAGTTAGCCGATTTTGGAGCTGGGATCTCTGGCGCTAACAAACATCAAAATCAGGGGGTTCTTGAAGAACTGGATGTAAGTAGTTAGCTATTAGTCTATTACTGTCACGTTTTGATGCTGAGATTACCTCAAACAGGATGATAGTCCATTCTTAGCCAGCTTCTCATATGTTTTTTTCTTCGATCCAGGTTCACAAACGTCTAGAGTTGACGCTGGAATTGGTGAAAAAAGAAGTTGAAATTAACAAGATTCAAGTACGTCATTCCTTCACTTGTCTGCATCTGTCCAGCTGACTCGTGCTACTAGATCTTTGTAAATGATTAGTTTATATAGAATGAATCCTTATCTCTTTGAATTCGTGTTTAGGAATCCATAGCAAAAGCTGTTGAAGAAAAATTTAGTGGCGATAGACGTCGTATCATACTAAAGGAGCAGATCAATGCTATAAAAAAGGTTTTCAGTTCGCCTCTAATTTTACAGCTGCTAATTTATGATGTATAGTATTGTTGGTTGATGACTATTAAATGTACCAATGCAGGAGCTTGGCGGGGAGACAGACAGCAAATCTGCACTTTCTGGTTAGTACTACTAGTCTACTACTATAGGAATTTTTTATTTGATATTATCCAGAGAAATTCTAACTTTGAGATTGTACCATTGTGAAATCATGACGCCTAATTCTGCAGAAAAGTTTAGGGGGAGGATTGACCCTATTAAAGACAAGATTCCAGGACATGTACTAAAAGTCATAGAAGAAGAGCTTAAAAAACTGCAGCTGTTAGAAACCAGTTCTAGCGAATTCGATGTGACTTGTAACTACCTTGATTGGTTGACCGTGTTGCCTTGGGGAAATTTCAGGTGTGCCATTTGTTTCATGCTTATGTCTTGAAGAGAGTTATATATAACAGCATTTGTAATTCATTTTTTTGTGCATTGATTGACAAATCTCATTTATAATCATATTAATTTGATTTGCAGTGATGAGAATTTTAATGTCCTACGGGCAGAAAAGATTCTTGACGAGGATCATTACGGATTATCTGATGTAAAAGAAAGAATACTAGAGTTTATTGCTGTGGGAGGACTTAGAGGCACTTCACAAGGTCGTATTTTTGCCTTTCTAGTTCAATCTTCTTTGCTAAAACTTTTTGTCCTCATCATTTTATAATTTCTGAAGGTGAAAATTTGTCAACAGGGAAGATCATTTGTCTCTCTGGCCCAACTGGAGTAGGTAAAACTAGCATTGGGCGTTCAATTGCACGTGCTCTTGACCGCAAGTTCTTCCGGTTCTCTGTTGGAGGACTATCCGATGTTGCTGAGATTAAGGTATACACATGACAAAACTATGATTGAAATCTGTAGAAATAATAACATATCATCTTATACATTGTTTAGGGGCATCGTCGAACGTATATTGGTGCCATGCCTGGAAAGATGGTGCAGTGTCTAAAGAATGTGGGAACAGAAAATCCTCTTGTTCTGATCGATGAGATTGATAAGGTAGCTAGCTTGTTAGTATTTGAACTGGCTTTTTGGAGTTTGTAGTCAAAATGAATTAGTTTCGTTTCTTTGTTAAAGCTTGAAATTCTTTGCAATAAGTGTCTATGGTTCCTTGGCAGCTTGGAGTTAGGGGCCACCATGGCGACCCAGCCAGTGCAATGTTGGAGCTTTTGGATCCAGAGCAGAATGCAAATTTTCTAGACCACTATCTCGATGTTCCTATTGACTTATCCAAGGTTTTCATTGCCATTTTTTCTTCTCTTTACATTTTTCATTTGCAATTTTCTTTCTTTGTGATCCACCAAATTGAAGGAAAACCGGAAGCCATTGATCCGATCTGAGTATTGGTTTCATAATAGGAAGTTTGTGTTGGAACTTAGGTCTAATTAAATTTCTTGCAGGTTTTATTTGTATGCACAGCAAACGTGACAGATACCATTCCGGGTCCTCTGCTAGACAGAATGGAGGTGATCACTCTCTCAGGGTACATTACTGATGAGAAAATGCATATCGCTAGAGACTATTTGGAGAAAACCGCACGCAGAGATTGTGGCATTAAGCCTGAACAGGTCTCACTCACAACTATTTGCTGTTTTCTTTATTTTATTACGGTTTGAATGTTATAAAAGATTTTGCTCAAGTTGTTTGTACCTCTTTCCAGGTTGATGTGAGCGATGCAGCTTTTCTTTCCTTGATAGAACATTACTGCAGAGAAGCAGGAGTTAGAAATCTCCAGAAGCAGATTGAGAAGATTTTTCGTAAGGTAAGTTTGTTTACAAGTACACTGAACATTCCAAACTTCTTACTTGGACCCCGAGGATCTGAATTGATTGATTTTCTTACAGATTGCTCTTAAACTTGTTCGCAAAGCGGCATCCACCGAAGTGCCTAGAATTTCTGATGATGTTACTACTGACACTGAAGAAACTAAATCTTTGGCCAAGACTGATTTGGAATCTCCAGAGACCTCTGCAGAAGGATCCACTGTGTTGACAGATGAGTTGGCAACTGGGGATCCAACAGAATCAACGACTGAGCAGAGCGGAGAGGTAGCTGAAACGGTTGAAAAGTATATGATTGATGAATCAAACCTTTCAGATTATGTAGGCAAGCCAGTATTCCAGGAAGAGAAGATATATGAGCAGACACCAGTCGGGGTTGTAATGGGTCTAGCTTGGACATCCATGGGGGGCTCAACATTGTACATAGAGACAACCTTTGTAGAAGAAGGAGAAGGCAAAGGTGGTCTTCATATAACGGGTCGGCTTGGGGATGTGATGAAAGAAAGCGCAGAGATAGCTCACACAGTCGCGAGAAGAATAATGCTGGAGAAAGAACCCGAGAACAAGTTGTTTGCGAATTCCAAGCTTCATCTACATGTACCTGCAGGAGCCACACCAAAAGACGGCCCAAGCGCAGGCTGCACCATGATAACTTCATTGCTATCACTTGCCTTGAAGAAGCCTGTAAGGAAGGATCTTGCAATGACTGGAGAAGTCACTTTGACCGGTAGAATCCTTGCGATTGGCGGCGTAAGTGAAAATTCACACCACAATAACTCTGTTTTAGCTTCTTAGTTACCAAATTCTTGTATTAAGCAGTGTAATACAGAAAATATCTCTTAATATCGCTTTGTCAGGTGAAAGAGAAGACTATAGCTGCAAGACGGAGTCAAGTGAAGGTGATAATATTCCCTGAGGCTAACCGGAGAGATTTTGATGAGCTGGCGAGAAACGTGAAAGAAGGGCTCGAAGTTCATTTCGTGGATGAATATGAGCAGATTTTCGAGCTAGCCTTTGGCTATGACCATTAGAGAAGTCTTTAGGCTGATTTTCTATCTCTTCTTGATTGATTTCACCATTATTATTGATGTATTATATATGTCCTTTCTGTAATATTATATTAACTAGTGTAATTTATATACGTATATATGCGGTTGGATTTAAGGTTTTCGTTATTTCGAACTTTATTGTAACTGGCTTCCGTGAATTGAAAAGTAAACATTCGAATGAAACAAAGAAAAGAAAGAGAGACAAAATTAAAACTCCAAATTCTTCCATTATCCAAAACAAACAAGTCCAAATTCTTTATTTTCTTCAAAGTTTCCTTATCTTCTTAATTATTGCTAACAAGGATAATAAAAAAAAATTGTTTATTTTTCCAGTTTTATAATTAATAGGATAAAAATAAAGAAATTCTTAGAAAATATCTTTGCATATAAATACAAGTCTGTAGAATGAATCTCAAAAGGACAAGACAGAAAGAAAGAAATCTAATCTCGTAGTTCGTAAGACTTGTCGACTATAATAAGGATGATAAACGAAGGTATTTAGCTAATCCTATTCTGTGATTGTAATCATGATGCCTAAACGTAAATATACGAGTTTTGTCAATCAATAAGAGTTATATTACTATAACACTGATTTAACAGAGAAGTGGACCAGAAAATTACCTAAACTAATGTTACAAATTTTGTAAGTTAATCAGTTTTACTAATTTTTGGAAGGGTTTAACACGAGTGGCTTTGACACGACTCTTCGTCTACCTTCGTACTACGGTTTCTTGCATCTTACACAAAGCTTAACCCTAAATTCCCGCGTTTTCTACGGTGCCCGCCATGTGACTCCTCCGGCTATTCGGATCGGATCCAATCCGGTTCAGAGTCTACTACTCTTCAGGGCACCGACTCAGCTTACCGGATGGAACCGGAGTTCTCGCGATTTATTGGGTCGTCGTGTTTCTTTCTCCGATCGCAGTGACGGTGTCGATCTCTTATCTTCTTCACCGATTCTCTCAACTAACCCTAACCTCGACGATTCTCTAACGGTTTGTTCAAATTTCACTCAAAGTTCACTTTTTTCAATTGACAAAAGTTTCAATATGATTAGCAAGTTAAAAAGTTTTTCTTCAGAGTTATGTATATGCTTTTGAATTTTCGATGAATCCTTTACCTTGTTTAATTGTAGGTTATAGCATTGCCGTTGCCTCACAAACCTCTTATTCCTGGCTTTTACATGCCAATCCATGTCAAGGTATGTTAGTGAAACTTAGTGAAAAAATGGATTTTGTTATCTTGTGTTCTCTGACCTGTATGTGTAAGCTTTTTATTTGTCTAGGATCCTAAAGTTCTTGCAGCTTTACAAGAGAGCACAAGACAACAATCTCCATATGTGGGGGCTTTCCTTTTGAAGGATTGCGCGTCTACTGATTCATCTTCTCGCTCTGAAACTGAAGATAATGTTGTTGAGAAGTTTAAAGTCAAAGGGAAACCAAAAAAGAAAAGAAGAAAAGAGTTGCTTAACCGTATTCACCAAGTTGGCACTCTTGCTCAGGTACTCTCTAGCTGCACGTAAGCACTGTGTTTTCCCTTTGTATCTCTATCGACTTAACCATTGCCAACTTTTCAGATTTCAAGTATCCAAGGTGAGCAAGTCATCCTTGTTGGTCGCAGAAGACTTATAATAGAAGAGATGGTATGTTAATGGAGAAACTGGCTTCGATATCTCTCTACTAAAAGGATATGTGTCTTCTGTTTTATCAAGTTATTGTTCTCTCATTGGGAAAACCATGTTCTGTTTTTGTACAGGTGAGTGAAGATCCTCTAACCGTCAGAGTTGACCATCTAAAGGTTTGTTTCTGTTTTTATGCCTTTCCTTTTATGAAATGGGGTTTCTATTTCATTATGAAATTCTGGAATCTATAACCCTTTGAACCTTCTCACGTTTGTTATTTCTATGCAGGATAAGCCATATGACAAGGACAATGCTGTCATCAAGGCAAGCTACGTTGAAGTTATTTCGACTCTTAGGGAAGTCTTAAAGACAAATTCACTCTGGAGAGATCAAGTTCAGACATATGCCCAGGCATGTTTGCTTCATATTTGGCACTGCTTGCGAGTGTAAAATATGTCAACATATCAGTATCTAAGTAGATTTCTTTTGAATTTCTGTAGGATATAGGTGACTTCAGTTATCAACATTTAGCTGATTTTGGAGCCGGGATCTCTGGCGCTAACAAACATAAAAATCAGGGGGTTCTTACAGAACTGGATGTAAGCAGTTTAACGATTAGTCTATTACTGTTACGTTTTAATGCTGAGATCACCTCAAACAGGATGATATTCCATTCTTAGTCAGCTTCTCATGTTGGTTTCTTCGATCCAGGTTCATAAACGTCTAGAGTTGACGTTGGAATTGGTGAAAAAACAAGTAGAAATTAACAAGATTAAAGTACGTCATTCCTTCATTTTTACAAATGATTAGTTGCTAGATATTAAGTGTATTAATTAAGTGTCCCAATGCAGGAGACAGATGACGGATCTTCACTTTCTGGTTAGTACTACTTGTCACTACTATAAGAAGATTTTCGATTCTATGTTTTTTTATTATAGATTGTCCAGAGAGGTTCAAGTTTTCAGAGTGCACCTTTGTGAATTCATGAGGCCTAACTTAGTAACTTGTTATAGTTCCTAGAGTTGTACGTCGATGACTGGAAAACAGCTTGATGCTTATAAAGTCTGTTCTTTTCTTGTTTTCTGCAGCAAAGATAAGGGTAAGGATTGATACTAAAAGAGACAAAATTCCAAAACATGTAATAAAAGTCATGGAAGAAGAGTTTACAAAGCTGGAGATGTTAGAAGAAAACTATAGCGACTTCGATTTGACCTATAACTACCTTCATTGGTTGACCGTGCTGCCTTGGGGAAATTTCAGGTTTGTCATGCTTCATGCTCATGTCTCGAGGAGAGTTATAACACCATTTTAGATTAATTTTCTTGTGCACTGATTGAGAAGTCTCATTTATAATCATTTTAATTTGGTTTGCAGTTATGAGAATTTTGATGTCCTACGGGCAAAAAAGATTCTTGACGAGGATCATTACGGATTATCTGATGTAAAAGAAAGAATATTAGAGTTTATTGCTGTGGGAAGACTTAGAGGCACTTCACAAGGTCGTAACTTTACCTTTCTCATTCAGCTTTCATTGCTAAAACTTTTTGTCATCATCATTTATAAGTTCTGAAGGTGAGAATTTGTAAAATGTGTCAACAGGGAAGATCATTTGTCTCTCTGGCCCACCTGGAGTAGGTAAAACTAGCATTGGGCGTTCAATTGCACGTGCTCTTGACCGCAAGTTCTTCCGGTTCTCTGTTGGAGGACTATCCGATGTTGCTGAGATTAAGGTATATTATATATACATGGCAAAACTATAATTCAAATATTTATAAATAATCATATATGATTCTCTTAAACACTATTTAGGGGCATTGTCAAACATATGTTGGTGCCATGCCTGGAAAGATGGTGCAATGTCTAAAGAGTGTGGGAACAGCAAATCCTCTTATTTTGTTCGACGAGATTGATAAGGTAGCTAGCTTGTTAGTATTTGAATTGGCTTTTTGTTTTTTCTATTCAAACATATATATATCCAGTTACGCTTTTGCAATAATTTGTCTGCTGTTCCTTGGCAGCTTGGTAGGTGCCACACTGGCGACCCAGCCAGTGCGTTGTTGGAGGTTATGGATCCAGAGCAGAATGCAAAATTTTTAGACCACTTTCTCAATGTTACTATTGACTTATCAAAGGTTTTTTTACTCTTTTGCCATGGCGGTTTTTTCTACTCTTTGCAATTTTTTGATCCATCACGGTTCAGGAAAACTCTGTGTATTGATATTCATGATATGCAGTTTTGTGTTTGACGTAAGGTCTAAACTAATTTATTGCAGGTTTTATTTGTATGCACTGCAAATGTGATAGAAATGATTCCGGGTCCTCTGCTAGACAGAATGGAGGTGATTGATCTCTCTGGGTATGTTACTGATGAGAAAATGCATATTGCTAGAGACTATTTGGTGAAAAAGACATGCAGAGATTGCGGCATTAAGCCTGAACATGTTGATTTGAGTGATGCAGCTCTTCTTTCCTTGATAGAAAATTATTGTAGAGAAGCAGGAGTTAGAAATCTCCAAAAGCAGATTGAGAAGATTTACCGTAAGGTAAGTTGCTACAAAGTCGCAATGTCGCATGTTTCTTGAATCTCAAACTATTTACTAGAATCAGCAGAATCTAAAATCATTTGACCTTTTTGGCAGGTTGCTCTTGAACTAGTACGCCAAGGAGCAGTTTCTTTTGATGTTACTGACACTAAAGATACTAAATCTTTGGCCAAGACCGATTCAGAGGTTAAGAGAATGAAAGTGGCTGATATTATGAAGATACTCGAATCAGCAACTGGGGACTCAACAGAATCAAAGACTAAGCAGAGCGGATTGGTAGCTAAAACCTTTGAAAAGGTTATGATTGATGAATCAAACCTTGCAGATTACGTAGGCAAACCAGTATTCCAGGAAGAGAAGATCTATGAACAGACACCTGTCGGGGTTGTGATGGGTCTAGCTTGGACATCCATGGGTGGCTCAACGTTGTACATCGAGACAACCTTTGTAGAAGAAGGATTGGGAAAAGGTGGTCTTCATATAACGGGTCAGCTTGGGGATGTGATGAAAGAAAGCGCACAGATTGCTCACACAGTCGCTAGAAGAATAATGTTTGAGAAAGAACCGGAGAACCTCTTTTTTGCGAATTCCAAGCTTCATTTACATGTTCCTGAAGGAGCCACACCAAAAGATGGCCCAAGTGCAGGCTGCACCATGATCACTTCGTTCCTATCACTTGCCATGAAGAAGCTTGTAAGGAAGGATCTTGCAATGACTGGAGAAGTCACTCTAACTGGTAGAATTCTTCCAATTGGTGGCGTAAGTAACACACTACAATGACTCTGTTTTAGCTTTCGGGTTACTGATTTCTTCTATTGACTTCATTTTAATACACAAAATATCTCTCTCTCTCTCAGGTTAAGGAGAAGACTATAGCTGCAAGACGGAGTCAGATCAAGACAATAATATTCCCGGAAGCAAATCGGAGAGACTTTGAGGAGCTTGCGGAAAACATGAAAGAAGGGCTTGATGTTCACTTCGTGGATGAATATGAGAAGATATTCGATCTAGCATTCAATTATGACCATTAGAAGAAATATGAGAAGTTTCTCACTTGGGATCTTCCTCTATTGTTGTTTTCATTTTATCATCGATTCTTAGTTCTGTAGGCTGATCTTCTTCTTCTAACTCTCATTACCTCAAAATGAAATGTTCCATCATCCGTCGTGTGTACCTTCAGCTACCCTCCAAATCTTCGTAATTTACAAAAACACAACTGTCTTGTTACTGCTAAATATGTACAACATTTTAAATTAAAATTTGGTAAATTTCCTTTTTAAGGGTATCTTGAAGTAAGGTTATAGCATGATCATAAGATTTCTAAAAACAATAGTTCTCTCTGCAGCAACAGTTTAGGGAAAGGATTAAGCCTAATAAGCTAAAAATCCCAAAACGTGTATTGCAAGTTATTGATGAAGAGCTTACGAAACTGGAGGTTTTTAAGACCGGTAACGACTTTACTATCGCTCGCAACTACCTTGAGTGGTTGACCGTATTCCCCTGGGGAAATTACAGGTTTTGCTGATTTGGTTCAAATCATATACACTATGCTCATGTGCTTGAAGAAGTATCATGAAAATTATTTGTAAAATTTGATTAATGTTGGTTGCAGTGGTGAGAATTGTGATGTCATGACTGCAGAAAAGATTCTTGACGAGGATCATTATGGCTTATCTAATGTGAAAGAAAGAATAATAGAACACATTGCTGTTGAAAAACTTAGAGGCACTCCACAAGGTTGGTCTCTCTATATACTGTTTCTTGATTCTATATAGAAAAATCATGTCCTTAGAATTGAGTTACTAATGGAAGATAATTTGTCTTGCGGGTCCTCCCGGGGTTGGTAAGACTAGCATTGCTCATTCTATTGCGCGTGCTCTTCACCGTAATTTCTTTCAATTCTCTGTTGGAGGGCTATCTACTGCTGGCTAACATTAAGGTGATTAACTACGTAATTGCGTAATCAATGTTGAATAAAAAAAATGGAATAAAGAAGAAGATGTTAATCTCTTGTATTTGGAGAAAACCGTACGAAAAGATTGTGGCATTAAGCCTGAAGAGGTCTAACTCGCAAAACCAGATATATTTACCTTTCATTTTCTGATGTTTGACTCAATAATTTAACATAAGTGACTTCTTATGCTCAGAGTGCTCTTAAACTAGTACGAGAAGATACATCTGAAGTTTGAACTTTGAAGTCAAAACAAAATGTTAAAATTACTTTCTTTTTTTTTTCTTTTTTTCTTCTTCTTAAATTAAATGCATAAATCGACCTTCATTGCTTCGTTTTACTAAAGGTTTTGTGAAATCTTGAAGATGTGACATAAAATGGAGAAAAAACAAGGATAGAAAAGGGTCCAATGAAGATTGACATCTTTAGATTACTTTTGTTTTGGTATAGATCTTTCGCTTAACTTTATATCGAAATCCATCATTAGCACAAAATCTGATAACGATCACAAAAGCCTCATCACGCCATCTTAAAATCAATCAAATTCCAAATTCTTTATCTTATTTTACAATTTTTAATTCGTTTTGAACGTATATATCAAAAGGATAGATATCACATATCTTGTGTGTGGTACGGTAGCGAATCTAGAGATGCATGAATCATACTAACCTATAAGATGGAAAGAGTCACAATTATTTAATATTCCATAAATGGAAAGCCATAAGAAAAAGGCAATACAGACCGTACCCTACAAAGATTTCAGGCACACACATGCTCTATGCTTGCCACATCCATATATGTATTTGTACGTACCATTGACAAAAGAGAAAATCACGTGCGAATTTCAGTGTTATATATTATCTCAAAACAAAAAAATAGAGTTTGTGTGTGTGTGTATTAAAAAGTTGTACCAACCCCATCAAAGTGTGTGAAATGCCTAACAAGCCAAAAGATGTGACAGGCTGACGTTGATGGTGGAGTCGATCTTTCGCTTTATTTTTAGACTTATGAGTGGATAACCAATCAAAAATGTGTAAATAAACTATTCAATCTAGTGAAGTAGTGGTCATAAATCTCACAAGGAACTAAATAGTAAGACCATATATACAATTATGTTGTGGTTTTTGTTTCTATTTGGGCTGAATGAAGCAAAAACAATTAAATAGCAAAACCATTACAAGAAAAAGGTATTGTCTCGTTTGAATTTTACTAGCTTTCTTTGATGATACACATTAGTACATTACACACAACACAACACAACACACGGTATTGATGTTTATCTGCACCTAATGGACTAATTACGTCGTATCACATTTCAGATTTTCTCACGTCATCCGCCATAAGCGAATATTTATAAAGGTGACTCTAGAATGATTATACAATCACATTAATCTAATTTATAATGATTGCATGGTCTTTTGTAGTGTAAAGTAAACAAAAAAAGTTGGAAATCTAGGTGATGCACGCGTGGTGATGGCTTGGAACAATATACTCGAATTGAGTTCTTTCTTAATTTTAATATGTAAGTTTTAAGAACAAATAAGAAAATGTTATTTCTTTTTTAAAATTATATGACTCAATTGGCCACATCTATTTTTTTTTTGTTACGATCCAATAAATAGTTTGATATTATAATTAAAAATGATAATAATTGAATAATATGATGATGTAAATTACGTCAACCATTTGATTATCTGGACTTTGACGGGCGGTAACCTAAATACAAATACTAAAAACCCTAAACAAAATTATAGTTAAAAAAACGTGGTATATATATTCTGTTAGCGAGGCAAATCTGAATACGCAGTGATAAAGAAAAGCTTAAGCAACAAAAAGAAAATAGATAAGTATTTGATATGTCCATGAAGAGATCACGAGAAGAATCTCAAGGTGGCGGCAACCATAACAGATTTGTTGATGAGGTATATCGATTCTCTGTGTTTTTCTGCATCTTTCTCTGTTTCTACTTTGCTCTTCCCTCTCTGTTGTCTCGTACTCTCTTCTTCGTTCTGTTTCATCCTCTGTTTTTGTTCTTTCTTTAGTAATTATTTCAGATAGTTTAAGTCTGTTCTGAAGAAGAATTAGGGTTTTAGGGTTTAGAAAAATTTCTGTAGATATATTTGGTTTTAGATTTAATATAAGATTCATTCACGAAAAAGAAAACGTTTCTTTCTTGGTCATCTTCTTCTTCAACGTTGGATCTCCCTGATTGTTACCTCTCAGATATTGTTAGTTATGTTTTTATCAGATATTTGGCTATTAGTTTTGGAATGCTTACTTTTATAAACCAAATTATGATTTATTGTCAATGTTTTTTCAGGGACCACGTCTAAACTTGCCTCTAACAAAAACTCCGGAACTTATCAACAAGATTGAAAGTTACCTCAAAGTACACTACACATGTCCTCATCAACAAACAGAGAACTCATCAAAGACATCAACTCTTCCCAAGTCTCCTGAGAAACTAAAAGCTATGAATTTCCCAATCTCCACGATCAAGATTGGCGACTGTGTCTTCGTTGCCAAAAACCCTGATGACATTGTGGCCAAATTCTATTTTGCAAAGAAGAAACTTTTATGGGAGTTTCTCTTCGGAGAACCAGTGGCTAACATGCCGAGGCTGAAGAGTAAGATCGAGATTCAATGGAATGATGTCTCATCTTTTGAAGAGAGTATTAATTCACGTGATGAAACTGGAATCCTCAAAATCGAGGTACTATTTAAAGATACTTGTACATTTCGAAGGTTATGAGCTTTGACTAATGATCTTTGAGAATGTTTATGTGCAGTTGAAAAAACGTCCAACATTCTTCACAGAGACTAATCCACAGGCAGGAAAACACACTCAATGGAAACAATTGGATTACGATTTCACCGGAGATCAGGCTTCTTATTACAGGTTTCCTGCTTTAACTTGAATCATTTTTTTTTTTGCTTTTTAGTAACGTTGAAAGTGAGTCAATGCCTTACATTTACTATATAACAGGAGACATACACTTCATTTTCCTCCCGGAGTTCTGCAAAAGAACTTGGAGAAGCTTCTGACCGACAGCTTCTGGTCCAAACTCTATAAAGTCCCTTTCCCGGTACATGAATCTCTTTACTTCGATATTGGCTTTGAAAACAACAACTCATCTAACGGCCACAGCAAGACAGTTGGCTTCAACGTCAACAATGGCCTTCAACATGACTTTTCTCAAGGTACATTACCTTGGACCTTACGCTAATCATTTTTTTTATTTGAGTGAGAGACTTAAAAGAAAGAAAAAAAATCATTACTTTGATAGGAATTGGTGGCGTGGGAGAGGGAGAAGGAAACTTTAGCATGGCTAACGGTGGATGGCAAAGAAACTCATATAGTCATGTCAATAGTCTGAATTATAACACTGATAATGGGTTGCTTGGGATGCAAGCTATCCCACCATCGTCTCAGGTGGCTAACGAGCATTATAATAACACGCAAAACGATTACACCGGCTCACAGTTTGGTTATCGGATGAACCAAGACGAGATCCAAAAGATGCAAAGAATAGGGAAGATACTTGAGAGTCAAGCATATGCAGTACCTGATACACAAACTAAATTGACGTCTTCAGGCATGAACAATGGCCCAATGTATCCTCCGGCTGGATCGTATCTAGAAAGCAGATTGCTTGAAGAATGGTATGAACATACAAGAAGATTTCAGCAGTAGACATAATTAGGGTTTTGTTGAGCTATGGATCAATGATGATGGTTCTCTTGAGTCTTGTAAATAAAGTGCACAAATCGCAACTTTAATTACAACTCTGTTTTCGGATCTACTATTTGGTTTTATTTTGTAATTAGGCTGGTTCAAGTTGTGTCTCGAGCCTGCGGGGCTTGGACCTTGAAGTCTCTTCTCGATCTCATCTTCGATCAATGGCCCGGCCCTTCTCTGTTTAAAAAATACTCTGTGTCAACAGTTTTGTCTGCATGGATGGTTAGTCACCCTTTTGAACCTTGATAAATTGCCATCAAATTCCTCTTCTTGCACAATGAGAAAAATATCGTTATGATGTGTCAGATTACAAAGTTGCAAACTTTGGATCAAAAACGCTACAAGACAAAGATACAAGTGATCATATAATCATCATGATTTTTTTGAAGATCCAAAGCCCCCAAATCCCATCATCTCTGCAACCTCAGGATCCATCTCAGGCTCTTCTTCCACCACCTTCCCTTTCTGAAACCAGAAATTTTTGAAAGACTCATGTCAGATTTCGAAAAGCCAATCACAATAATCAATCAAAGTGAAAAAGAGCTCAAGAAGACAGATGTATATATATATGAAGACTTGCCTTCTTCTCTTTCTTTTTCTCTCTACGCTGCCTTTTTAGTTCTTCCTCTTCTTCTTGCTGTTTTCGGATGCGTTCGTCCAGATCTGTTCCCAGATCAGGACCAAAATTCAGTTATCCCAAATCTACCATGCATTAGATGAAGACTAAGTCGCAACCTCAATGTTATTTTCCAACCTACTTAGATTTGTTCTAGCTTTTTTTCCAGAGAATAGTTTCTTATTTCTGAAGATACATCAAACTACATAACTAAGAGATGGTTCCTCTCAGAAGTCTTACCTTGTTCTGTGAAAGTTCCTGGCGCTTTCCGCTTCTTTAAAACCTCGAACCGCTCTTGGACCTAATGCATTAAGACCAGGAGCACTCTTGTCTCAGATTCATCCATAAGCAAAACCCCAAGAAAGCAAATAAGCATATGTATAGAAGAAAATATTTTACTTGTTCAAGTGACGATCTCTCCACCCGCATAGACATCCCCAATGCCCTTTGATCTGTTCGAAAACAAAACCATCCAGTTTAGTTTACAAATTGAAAACAAACTGGATATTCCATCCAACAATTCAGTGGCTTCAAAATGAACTTGACTTGTTGAGTTTGACTTTTTAGAAATATGTCACCACGTACGTTTTTTCCCATTTATGTGATCCAAGTAGTTTGCCGAATCTTTAACAACACAATCACAAACGCGACAGAAATAACCAGCCTGTGGAAAGACAAAGATCATTAGTCGATTCTCATGTGATTACAAGTTTTTGCTTAAGTTCATATTAGCAGTAGAGGTAAATAAGAGCCATTACCTGCTGACTTAGAGGCGCTACCGGTGTAACGACCTGGTAATATAAACACGAACGTTAGATTCTTTGAAGAAACCTCAGGTGGAAAGACTAATCCATATCAAAAGAATGGTAGAAAAGATTGGAATAAAAAAAAACTAATCGTGCAATATATAAAAAAAAAAAACATCAATGCCGTTTGCTATATAGTAAGGTATTCACAATGGTTCATCTGTTTAACTGAGATTCCAAACGTTTATAAAACCTAATAAAGAACCAGGTACTAGCATATTATCAAGCAGGATTGATATATGAATCGCATAATTTTAACACACTTGAGATTAAACAAACCAAAAGTGCAATGCTTAAAAAGTAGACCTGTAATGTAGAAGGGACCCAGATAGAAACATCATCCATGTCCAAGAACAAGTAGACCAAATTTACTTTCACAAATTCTCTGTCTTAAAGAAAAGCTTGCAAATTTCTATTCAATGAAAAGAGAGCAAATGATACCTGTGTCTTGCCCAGACGAGATTCTAGGTCTACATGATAATCTCTATGCTTCAAAGGGGCTCTTTGCACAGGAGGACCTTTGGCTGCAAAAACAACACCCTACTTAAATTTCATCTAGATAAGCTTAAAATCAGATAAGTAGAAACCCTACACCGAGATTTAGACCGATCCGATTCCTGCATCATGGAATAAAACAGATTTTAGCTTTCAAAATCGAAAAATTAACAGATCAGAGATTGTGAAATTGGAGAGAGTGAAACCTTCTTTTCGCGTTCACGAGCACGCTCCTTAAACTCTTCCACATCAAACTTCTTTCTAAACGTATTATCAACCCCAGTAGTCTACAAAAACACAGAAAGCAATCTCAGATTCGTATCCCAATAAACCCTAAGTAAAACTAGAGAAACTACCGTATGCTTACCGTGTTGCTCGAAGCCATTGAAGAACAATGACCTGAGAAGGGCTAAGCTTTAAGAGAGGAGGAAACAAACACTGATGATTCGAATTTTCTTCCGTCTCCGATGAACAAACAACTAGAGTCTCTCCCTATAAAGACGGTGGTGATATGTTATCCGTATAAATATGTTTACCTCTATCGATTTAACAAATCGGGTGTTTGGTCTAGTGGTATGATTCGCGCTTCGGGTGCGCGAGGTCCCGAGTTCGATTCTCGGAACACCCCATCTTTTTTTATTTTTAGTATAAGACACTTTTATGTTCATGTGCTATCAGAAGACTTTTAAGTATTTTCGATTTCAGAGATAAAAATTTAGTTCAGCCTGTGACAGAATTTAGTTCAGCCTAATCTTGTTTTTATCCTATAGAAAACAATTTCACTCTCATGTTGGAGAGAAGAAGACCAAAGGATTGGTGTCAACAACACATGATAAGATCATTAATTAAGTCATCAACTAATTCGGACACAATCTCTTCTTCAATCTCAATTCCTTCTTCGTAAGTCTCTCTCATGTAATCAAGCCATTTCCCTTCACAACTACTCATGTCATTGTCAACTAGCTCATCCATCATCATCTCTCTCATCTTCTTCAATCCCTGAGCCTCTTTCAACACTTGGTCTGCCAAAATCTCTCTCCTTTCAAGAAAAATGTCTTGTTTCCCCAACACTCCTTTGCAGGTTCCCATGAACATCTGCTCGCATTTGAGTGTTAACCACTGATTCACCAAGTCAAACAGTGTTTTTCTCTCGATCTTTCCCCGAGCATCTCTCTTGCCTTCGGTTTCATCGAATAAGCTCAGAGGTAATATATCAGTAGCCATCCCCAAGGAGAATTCTTTAATCATCAGTTGGCCAGAGGCAATGATCTCCGTTATGTACTCGAGCTCCCAGTCATGACCTTCTTCAGCTTCTGATAAAGCAACAGATTCTGAGAGTTCGGTTTCTTCAATGTTATGGTGATAATCATTGCGTGAACTTGAGAAACTCGTGCTGCAGGAGATTTGGAGATTTTCGGCAGTGCTGAAACTGTTAACTTCCTCATCATCTTCTGCCTGCGTCATAGAAAATATGAAATTTTCAAAGGTCAGTGGAGTCAGAAAACCTTACGGAAACATATATAGCGAATTATAGAACATTGATAAGCTACTAAAAGTAGACATATCCTTGTGCGGAGAAAGGAATTTGCCATATGACTAACTAACCTGGAATATTTTCTTTTTGTAGAATGAACTACTATAGTCAGAATCAGATTCGCTTTCTGATAAACCGTTATCCTGATCATCTGACGGCAATGATCTTGTCCCATTCACCCAATCCTTTGTAATGGAACCCGAAGACTCTTCTTCTTGGGTCAGACTACTGCAAGATGACTCCATCTTAGAGGTTAGTTCTCTGAGCTTTTTCTCCAACAGAAAATTTAGAGAATCACTATCTATCTTATTGAAACAAAGTGCTGACTCTGCATCTTGATCATTCTTTTTTAAAAAGTATTGCGAATCTGATGATAAACCTTTGATCGGGGATGAGAAAGTGAACGAAATCACATCCATGTCCTTCTTTCGATCATCGTCCCCTGTCTTCAACCCGCCATCGACGGTGATGTTACATTTTATCACCTTCTCACCCTTTTTGATCCGTTTATCACTGTTAACTCCAGCTTCTTGCACCCCATTTGCCGGTTTTTTGCTGCGGGAAAGATTCTTTTTGCGGGACAAAGATGAAGAAGTGCTCTTTTTCGCTGATGTTGCTGTAAAACCAGGCTTCTTAGTTGTAGTTCCGTTTTCCACCAAAACTTTGTTTACTTTCTTCATCACTTTTCTGCCTCTCTGATTTGAAACAGACGTTTCAGCAAATTGGTTCTGTTTCTGGTTATTTGGCTTATCAACGGTTTTCCTAGTGCTAGCAGAAGATTCTTTAAGACCACTTTTTACTATGCGGTTCTTAGTTTCCACCTTCTTCTTTTGGTCTCTGTAGCCATTTGAGAGCATTGAACTGTCTCGCTTGTGAATAGTATTGGCCTTTGCATGTGCAGATACAGAGGGCGGCTTCACTTTACCCTTCGAACCACCAAACCTGCTTTCTCCCAATAAATTATTTCGCTCTTGTGTCTTGAGTGGTAATGTAGTTCTCTTTTCATCTTGCTTTCCTCTGAAGCACTTATTATTGCAAGTGCCATTTGAGATTTGAGGGCTTTGTCCTTTCTGTGAAGCTTCTAGTTTCTCTTTCAAATCTCTGATTTTCATTGGAAGTGATGAAGAGGAATCAGATGATGAAAACCGTGTTTTAGCAACTACCCGAGGACTTGGTTCAATCATTCTCGAAGCTTCTTCCATTACAGAAGCAGGGTTCCTGGACTGAACAAACCCAGGACTCCGGATAGGAGACAAGAGCCTATTGTGGGTGACAGGGATTGGTTTAGCCGACCTTGGAGGTAACGTTTCGGTTTGAAAGCGGTCGATAGGCCGGTTACACTCCTTGTTCATTCTTGAATCCAAATGGTCCCAAGAAATACCATCATAGTCACTGCGGAGATTTACATAACCCAAATTCTCATATGCATCCCATGTGCTTGCCTTGCGTGAGGATCTGAGGAAGTATGGATCAAAATCAGGATTACGCCGGGGCTCCAAGGCATTTGGTACAGGTATAGACTCTAAACCCATGAGCCTCGCAACAACACTTGGAGCTTTGGAACCTTGTCCATCATCACTAGTGGGAGTGGATGTTGAACAACTCGAGTCACTTCTGGGATTGTAAGTTGAATTCTTTCCAATCTCATCTCCCTCAATCTGTTAAACAAAAGATCAGATAAAACACAATTGGATCCTGTCACTCACTGAAATCATTGAGAAGCCTTACCAGAGAGGGCCATGACTTTGAGGGGTTTTGAGCATTTTGTTTCTCTTGCTTTGATCCTTCTGATACAAACAAAGAAGACAAGAGTTTGAGTCTATTGAACAAGAACCCAAAGTCGATAAAAAGTGAAGTTCTTTGAAACAAGAAGTGGACTATCTTCATCCACGTAGATATATACAGGACAATGCATCAAAGATCACACACACCAAAAAATTCAACATATCAAGTAGAAACCAACCAAGGGCTTCAAGACAAGAACCATTTGAACTTAAACCAAAACTGATAGAGCATTAAAGTAGACATTACCGGAGAGTTTCGAGCTGCTGCTGCTAGAGGAGAAGAGCTTCTTACGGGATTTACCAGGCCAATCAAACATATTTAGAAAACCTCCTCTGGATCGTTTCCTCTCAACAGCCTCCATTTCTACCATCTACATAACACAGCAATTGAATTATTTCTATGGACTCTAAATATGTACTCAATCTCAGCCAACTATTACAGATGGAATTTTTATTTGGTTTTTCAATCAAAAGGACAAAAAAAGACCGAACTTTCGACAGTAACATTAACAGTCTACAACAGGATAAAAAATGAATACAGACAAATCAAATGATTAGAAGAGTACCAAATTCGAAATAGTCTAAACGTCAACAAGATAATGTAGGCACCAAGACGAATACCCAGATGTGAAAATCTGAGATACTGAAGATTGAAACCCTAAAAACAACGAAAGTCTTTCACTTTCGTCTCTCTCTCACTGAGAATTTCTGACCTAAAAGAATTGAAGAGAAAACAAATCAGTGAAAAGAAGGAAAAGTTGAGAATTTTGAGAAATGGGTCAGAAGAAGAGAAAGAGTTTGGCATTTGGAATTGGGGGACGATGAAAACAGATTTGATTTAGCATTTGCAGTTTTGTGGATTTGGGTTAAGAGTAGAGAAACCTAAAGAACTAAAGAAGAAGAAGAAGAAGAAGAAGAAGAAGCGGAGCGGAGAGGGAGCTTGTGAAAACGAAGAGATGCATAGTGTGTGTGTGAATTGATGATGTGACAAGAAAGAGACTTTGAATTTTCCACCTCTGTAAATTAAATGTGACATTGTTTTCTGTAAATTAACAAGACTTTTTCTTTGTTGGCTTACAGATATGAATTTTTAATGTTTTTCATTTTTTCTGTTCAACCGAATTTAATGTTTATGTCAGACAAAACCGAGAATAAGAAAAGTTTTTTTGATATTTATGGACCAAAAAACACAAAGCCCAAAATTTTCCATCAATTTAAATACTTTTATCTTTATCGCTAAACTAAAAATGTAACTTCTATATTACCACGTGGCAGTCGTTAAAGAGTGTCCTAGATAAATGGCAACAGATCAACCATTTTTTTCAAGATCACCCTTCTACTTTTTGCAGGTTTCTTTTACTTCCCTGATTTTACCAGTTTGGTTCTGTTTCTAGCTACTTATTTGTTGAAATGATTCATAATATATTTTTCAGGAGACATAAACTATATTTTGATCCGGAAGTTTTAGAGACCAACTATAACAACATAGTAGCAGACAGCTTCTGGGCCAGATCCGGAACATTTGAAGTCCCTTTCCCATCATTACCATACTCGCTTTACTTCCCATTTGGCCATGCAAATTTGGCGGTTGGAGACTACAACCAGAATGCCATTGCAAATCCGTTTCTTGAACCGCAAGCTATCCCACCATCTCAACAAATGAACGTACCTTCACCTGATCCTCAGGTTGACCGAATTTAGGAGGCACATTGCAACACAACCAGCAAGAAGAAGCATCGAAATCGGGAGAGAAAAGAAAACAACAATTTGGGAATGATTCAATGCTTTTATGAAGCATTGTTGTTTATAAAAAAAATTCCAAGCTTTTTACATGTAGTTCTGCTTTCCACCAAAAAACTTATTTACAACTTTGATCATCATTACCCTGCTCTGTCTTGCACCAATAATCTTGTCCTTGAACTGGAGGGAAAGAGTGAAAGAGATTTTGTGCAGTACCCTCAACTTGATAGAATTTGGTAAACTAAAATGCTAAAACAGACTACTTCCAGTGTGTGTTACTTACGCCGCCGATTGCAAGAATTCTAACAAGTTGCAAGAGTTGAAATTAACTCGGATCGCATACACAATGCTTCAATATCGTAGTCGAACATTTGATTTACAAAACTAAAGTATGAAGTAAACTTAGTAACGTATACACATTTCACATCCAAATAATGAAGTCAAAGAATTAACGAATTATCAATTCTTATGTTAACATGCATATCTCAAATTCTTAGAACATGAGTTTGGAAAAAATCTTACTTAATTATATAAGATCATTTAGCATAAAGTACTTTCATGTTTATATTTATTTGTATTGATGAAAAAGAAAACAAAGAAAATATGTAAGTGATGTGAGTCTTATAATCTATAGTTTAAAAAAGAAATGATACAGATAAGTAGATAACCAAATCTAATGAAACTAAAATACAATGGGTTTTCTTCTGTTTTTGTTATAAAAAAAAAAACTAAATAGTGGTATTAAGATAAAATGAAAAGAGGAAACATATCACAAGGAGATATGTCACATGTCAACTTCTTAGAACATTCATGAGTTTGGAAGAAATTTTACTTTATTATAAGAGATAACTTAACATAAAATAATTTCATGTTTATATTTATTTGTATTGATGAAAAAAACATAGGAAAAGTAAGAAATGTGTGTCTCTTTATTATAGTTTTTTAAAAATAATGATATATATAACTAAATCTAAGAAAATTAAATAATGTTTTTTTTTTGTTAAAACCCTAAATAATGGGATTGGAATAAAAATGAAAGAGGAAACATATCACAAGGAGAAATGCCACTTGAGTTTGGATGAGACCTTAACTTTATTATATAAAGGTTTAGATTATTCCAATTCACTAATACAATCTTAATATTTTACTACACACACAATTTTTTCACATCCAAAGCAGGCAATGGGTATTTCTTGCATCACAAGAAACGGATATTATATCCTCCATTTTCTTCTTCTTCTTATTATACTAATCATAACTCCTTCGTCCTCTTCCTTGTCCTTCAAAGACATCGTCACAAAAGAGCTCATCAACAATTTCTGTTCAAATTTGGAAATGTTCGATCGTCAATTTTGCGCCAAATGGTTCAACGCGGATCAAAAAACAAAATCAATCAGCGTCCAAGGCTTTATAAGCCTCAGAGTAAAAGAAACTCGAGAGTTTGGCCTGCAAACCCAAGCACTGATGAGCAAATTAGCAAAAAGCTCTGGGAAGGACCAGCAACTCAAGGGATCTTACGAGTCATGCGTGGCTAGTTATGGCCAAGCAATCAAAGAGCTTGAGAAAGCTCAAAAGTTTTTGAGCAGTAACTCTTTCACGCAAGCACTTGTGGCTATTTCTGACGCATTTTATAAAGCTGGCGATTGCAAAGATGCGTTCGAAGGGCCTTCTAATGAGCCACCTCTGGTTTTTAATCGCGTTGAAAACTTTGCCAATATGTGTTACGTTACTTGGAGTTTCGGTTCACTTATCTAAATTCATAAATATATGTTTCAATTACAATAATGAAAACTCAGATACAGTATCTTTTAACATAATGCTTTGTTTCAATAGTTCCTTTCTTTCTTTTTTGTTTCTTTTGGTACATATCAATATTCTACGACAAAAACCAAAAATAACCTTGAAGAATTGCAATGAGAACTTAACATTGGAAATGCTCGAATTTACCATATAACATAAGGAAGAGAAAAATAAAACTTACTATTACAACATCACAAATTGGTTTTACTATTATCTCAGGTCATGTGAAGAAAGCTATATACATTATCAATAACAGGTCAAGTCATCGAAGATTTGATATCAGCTTCTTTCACAGTTATCACACGGATTTAAACTGCTTTTACAAATCATCCGGTCGAATGACTCTCCAAAGTACTCTAGCAACATCTGTCTTCTGCATTCTGTCTGAAACATTCATAGATTAAGACTTAGTAAGGATGAAGTAAAATCTTGGAACATATAATCTACAATGGAAACATACGATTAATTAACAGAGTTTGCTTTCCCATTTCGCGTTTTAACGATATTACCTTGAGCTCACAGTATTGCTGCATCTTCTTTGCCTGAGCCATGGCTGACTTAAATCTATCCATGTTTCTGCCTTGTCCGTTTCGTAACATGCAAACGACTCTGCTGAAATCTTTCTTCTGGTACAAGCAAATGCACTGCGCTTGAAGCCCGTCCCTTCCTGCTCTCCCTGACTCTTGGTAGTAACTTTCCACAGCTTTCGACAAGGTGTTGTGGATAACAAAACGCTGCAGCTAATACGATTTAAGAAAGAGGATCGTGGCAGAAAATTTGCAACAAACAGCTATGCATAGGCTTGACTTACCACGTCTGCTTTGTCTATTCCCATCCCAAATGCGATAGTTGCACAAACTATTCGGACTTCCCCTGTTTGCCATTTCCTCTGGACATCAACTCTTTGTTTTGCAGGCACCCCGGCATGGTAATAAACTGTCTTCACCTTGCATTTCTCGTTCAGAAACTTGGCAACATCCACACATTCACTTTTGGAGAGACAGTAAACAATCCCAGACTGATCCTTGAACCGATCTCTTAGCAGCTCTTGGAGCTGTTTCAGCGGCTCCTTTGTTTTGACGATCACCTCATACTTCAAGTTGATTCTGTCAAAGCTCATCTTCAGAACCGGAGCCCTGGGAATTCTCAGACTTTTTAGTACGTCCTGTGTGTGGAAAAGAGGATCAAAATGGCAATATACCAGTGTTCAGATCATAAAGATCCACAACATATGATAAATTGAGAACCGGAGCAATGGAAAAGCTCAGAGCATTTAAATCTGTTCCCAATTTTAAGAGGATCTATCTCTAATCATGGTGATGGTTATTACCTGACAGACTGATTCAGTTGCCGTTGCTGTAAGAGCCATCACAGGAACACGGGGAAAGTTCTGCTTAAGACATCCCAGTTCCCTGTAGTCTGGCCGGAAGTCGTGCCCCCATTGGCTGGAAAGAAAAAACAACACGTTCATGTAAATCACAAAGGAAAAATTCTTCAGGTGCAGGCAGAAATCTATTTTGATATTAAGGTGTTGGTGATGAACAATCAGAGAACATTAGTGTAGACCACAAGATAATGTGTGAAAGAAGGGTAGAACAGTATTGTACCTCACGCAGTGAGCCTCATCAACCACAAAACCTGCCAGCAGTCCCTGTGGTTAATAAAGGAAAATGTTAAACATTTTTCTTAGAGCTAGAATTTGGTTGTTATCGAATTATGTAACAACAACAAGAAAAACTGAACAGGCTACCTTGCGGTCTAAACATCTTAGTGTCTCCAAAAAGGATGAACTTCCAGCGATTTTCTCAGGTGTCACGTATAAGAGTTTACATGACGGATTATCTCTTCTGCAAACAAAAATGTCAATACAATCTCCATTAAAGGAAAAGACAGATAAATGATGCATAAGATACTTGGATACTGTGAAAATGAAAGACATGTAGAAAGGATCTTCACCTAAGTTCTTGTAATACAGCTGCTGCTTGAGAAGATGTTTGCTGAGAGTTGAGAAAAGTAGCTGGTATCCCGAACTTAAGGTTAAGCGCAACTATCTGATCTTGGATGAGGGACAACAGAGGAGATATAACTATGGTCACTCCAGCTTTTAGTGTTGCAGGAAGCTGTAAAACAAACAAAGAGACAAAATTTACTATGCAGACTGTAGCAATATAAACTTTTGGTTATTGGACTAACTATTCCTAAACAAGATTCAAATCACCCCTTCAGGAACAGAGAAAGGTAAGGATCATGACCTGGTAACACAAACTTTTCCCCCCTCCCGTTGGCATTAGAACAAAACAATCCTTCCTTTCCATAGAAGCTCTACATGCTTGATGCTGCAGGGGCCGAAACACCTTGTTCCCAAAAATCACCAAGTTTGCAAATTCAAGATCATCCAATGCCTGCAACTCTTCGTAACTCGGAGTTTCATGGTCCTTGTTTGATATCTGGACAGAAGGTTTTCTGCCTGAAATTGTTGAAACTGAATCCTCCATGGAATAGTCCTTCAAAGCAGAACAAAAAGGAACCCACAATAAATCTCTTTTAACTTGTTCATAGGCACCAAACCCAATGAAAGGTCAAGTCTTTGTAAAAAAAGCTGTTCTTTTGTATACCATTAATCTCAGTTCTCACCATATATTTTGTTTATACACATAATTATACATACATATGTATATCTCTCACCAGTGTTTGCCAAACAAAAAGCTTGTGTTTTTTCTTCTTCCAAATTCCATGAAAAAAATAACTGCAATGTTGATACTTACCATAGATCTGGAACATGTTTGTGATCTCCTTGGAACTTTAAAACGCGTCTCAACATCTTCCAAATCACTAGAAGAATCCAACTCCACTATCTCTGGCTTTTTCTTAGGCTCAGGAGAATCCTCAATAACATGAACTTCGACTCTTGAATCATCATCATCATCATCAGTATCGAATCCGTTATCACTAGGATTAGTAGATTTATCAAACATTTCAGCCAAATTTCCTTGAGCTTCAGACTCTATAGCCTGTATATCATCCCATTCCTCAGTTCCTTCCTCAAAATCAGCTAACGCCGCAAGAAAATCATCTCCACATAACTCAACAGTGATGAAATCCCGACCATCATCACCTTTTAAGACCAAACACACAGACAAAAAAAAAAACACTAATTACCGCAATCGATTACGAGAGCATAGGTTTCTAAAATCTTGATTTGAATTTTGGTACCGTAAAGATCGACGAATCGATCCAAGCATTTCTTCGCAGAATCTTCGTCGAATCCGAGCTTTGTAGCTAGGCTTATTAATCGAACTTTCTCCAATTCGAGATCTTGATCCTTCATCTTCAAAGACGAGTGCTCCACTCCGGTAACGGAATTATCGATTTTTTCCGACGACGATTAATAAATCTGCTGAACTTTTAGAGCCCTTCCGCGCAATAACAATTCATTTTCCCGCCAATTTTACGAAACGCTACCGTTTCATTTTCTTACATATGGGCTTTCAGGCTCAAGTCCAGCTTAAGGTGCGATTCAATAATCTTCTCCGATCCTTGTGATTCTGTTGACAACCGGTTTCCATGATATCGGTTTTCCTTTTCTGGTTCAATTGATTTCAATTAAACGCCGGTTTGATTTCTGGTTCTTACAATGTAATCCGGTTGCTTTTATTGTTACGTAAGAAGATATAGATAGGCGGGTTGAATATATGGGTCCAAATTAAAAAGACAAATGAAGAAAGTTGGGGTCCCAACTTTTCTTTTTATTGGGGGAAAAAATTTAAAATTCAACGAGTAAACTTGAACCTTTTATTTCTGATATTTATTTAAATTCTGAAAAGAGGTCATTTTCCTAAATCTATAGAGGTCACTTGATCCCATAACTTTAGCTTCGTAGCTCGGGGACATGGCCACTTGATTCTTTTATTGAAGGTCCACTATTCATCAATGTCTCAAATTTCACCTCTAACATATTATCCTTGGAAATCTTTTGAGAGCTTCTTAAGTCAAATCTTTCTCCTCTTTTGTTTCGTCTATAAACTCGACTACCTAAAGATTAATATTTAAAAACTTTTAACACAATTAGTACAACAATATACAAGACCTTTTTGTAAATTTCGATTTGGAAAATAAGAGATGCCTAAATGAGTGTAGTGTAAACAATCACAATAGGAGTTTTTTGCTCGGCATATCTTTGGACGGAGATGTTTGCCTCAATCTTTAGTTAAAAAAATAAACCAAGTGAATGAGTGATGCATCGATACTTTCATTTTCGTATGTCATTTTGTAGTTTCAATCATTATTTTTTTAATTTTGGTAATTGACGTAGAGGAAAAAAAAAAAAGAATAGTCAAACTTAGAAGTTTTTTTTTGTTGTTTTAAGATCACACTTAGAAATGTAGTGTCACTAAACAAGTATAGTGTCATTGTATATCGCCAAAGAAGATTATTAAAGATAATCTTACTCTTGGAAATGTAGTGTCACTACTCACTAAACAAGCTTTATATCAGGAGGTGTAACATTGTTACTCCTGTTTTTAAACTCTTAGTTGTTTCACACTTTTCAGTTTTCATACTTAATAAAAAATATTATGCAACCACCTGCCTGATATAAAGCTCATTGGTTCAATATTGATTTTGTATAAATTTAATTTCTTACATAGAAAATAGAAAACATTTATCTCTGTGGAACAATTTCTTCCTAAAACATCTAACATTAAGAAATGGAGGAATAATTATCAAATTGTATTGTGTACGGAGACCATCAAGACGAGGATTGTATGTTTTGATCTAAATAGTTTAATAGACAAATTACGTAGACAAAACACAAAACAATTTTATTATTAAAAAGAAAAAGCATACAACATGATCTTATTATAGAAGCAGAGAGAAGCCGTCATTAGCTTCGTCCTACTGTTTTTAACAGAAACTAACTCATACACATACACATACCCTTACATAGGAACGAAACCACACTTACATTATAGAGATACAATCTTATTTGTTATTGGATACGAGTTTTTCGTAAAATATTTCAACGACCGTAGCAGTGGCAATGCTCTTCTTCGTTGTCATGATGCACTACGTGGTCATGATGCTCACACTCTCCTTTACATGAGTGTGGGTAATGCTCATAGCATTGGGCTTCACAGTCTCTTTCCCTACATGGGTAATACACTGTGACTTCGCCTAAATACGTATCACAATTAGCCTCAGCCGTCGGGATCTCTGTAGAAATATCCAACATTCATTCAAATTAATATATATACACCAAATTTTGACTATATATGTTGAGATCGAAGAAGAAAAAGTTACGTTCAAAATAATATGTATGAATTTATGCATTGCATATGAACAACTTAATTAGAAAGAGTAGAACCGAAATTACCAGCCGAGATGAACAAGAGAACGAGCAGAAGAGTGGTGAAGCAGATGGAATTGAGGGTCTTTGCCATTTTGGAAGTTTTTGCTTTCTTTTCTTTGTATGCTTAAATAAGTGTTTCTCTACTGTTTTCAGAAACTTGGGTGATACTACTCCATGGGGGTTGTAATCTATTTATAGTACAATTTCGTTGACTTATACTATCGTTACATTATCTATATATCATCCACTAGATTCGCGACGTCGCCATTGTCTCTCGTGTATAAGCCTTTAAAGGCCCATCTTACAAGTTCCATACTTTCTTTTCAGAGCCCATTTCATAAGATAATTATCCCTATCAAACAGTGCTTTTTATTGAACGTGTTTGTCATTTTTTTCTTTTTTAACTACGGTTTTCTTACCAAGAGTCAAGAGGGATAGATAACATAATGCTACAAGAAGTTAAGTAAAATAAATTCTCAAAAGTCAAAAATATATTGTTGTGAAGATTGACAAAGCCCAAAGGCTTGAGAGTCCTTCTTAAGTTAGCACCATTCACGAAAGATAAAGGATTTACTACATAAATCACTCATGGTTTTGAAGTTGGAACTTTACTCAAAGGCTCTCGAAGTTTATAAATTATTAAAGACCTCAAACACAAGAAAGAAAGGGAAATTTCAAGATAAGTGGCTGAAAGATGATTGGAACCGGATTAAGAAGCCTCACCAGATTATTTGCGAAAAACCACTACACATGCACATAAAGGATCTCCAGTAAAAAGAAAGTTCATGGGAGATATTGAAGGAGGAAGCTAAGTGAATAGGAATTAGAAGTGGTTGTTGGAGGAAGAAATGTAGTACAAGGGTGGGGTGGTGTGGTGGTCGGAATCTTCAAAGGAGGGGAGGAGGAGCTTGCGGTATTCTTATGCAAACATTCCACATTTTCATGAGTATGGGGTTGGAAATGGTCAAAACTAAAAAAATGTTGGGTCTTAACATTGCGTTTTAATATTGGGGGTGGAAAATTGAATTCAGTGTTACTATTCCTAAATCTATAGAGGTAGTTTTGATCCCATTAACTGTTTCCTAGCTCGGCTAACGCTCAATGGCCACTTGATTCTAGTTCTTAGTGAAAGTCATCTGCTCATTAATTTCTCTAATTACTCCAGTGAGATATTTTCTTTGGACTTTTTCAAAAGCTTAAAGTCAAATCCTTCTCCCCTAACTCTTGTAATTCCGGAATATTAAAATAATAAAATAGCATTTTGCTTATAATTTTATTGTTTTAATAATACTTATATTCACAGTAGTTTTAACCAATGATTAATTTGTTAAGAAAGAAGGTAAGTACATGCAGACAAATACAAGAATTACCAGCAAATATTTGAATTAGTGGCCAGGATTGATGGCTTCAATCTTTCTTAAGTGAGAGTTTTTTAGTATTTACCAAAAAAAGAAATAAAACAAGTGGTGGTATTTGTACGTTCTTGTTAATAAATGGGTAGTATATATGTGTACTTCCATCGTATACTCATACAGTACTGTTGAGACAAAAAGTGAAAAAGTTACCCTCGAAACTAAATAAGGTTATTCTCACCAAACAAGGGAACAATTATGTGTAAGGCCGTAGTCACAATAAGTTCTATCAAATATATAAATATGATGTATAAACTGACCTTAAAGTTTCACAAAAAAAAAATAATAATAAACTGACCTTAACAATACTCCATTTGTGTTTCAAAAGAAAAAAAAAACATGTACTCCGTTTATTTTAGGGTTATCTTGTTACGTGTTTCACAATTTTATACATATTTAAATTTTCGTTTATCTTAGTTCTAGCTAATAATGATAAAAATTAAAATATCATATTTTTTGTTACTGTAAACAAATATATCTTTGTGAAGCATTTATTTCTACAAAAATTTAATATTAAGAACGGAAGAAATATTAAATTAAATCATCAAGAAGATGATGGTATCATTGGTATATATGTTTTATTCTAAATGGTAAAAAATTAAATTGAGTAGACACAAAACATAATCAAGTTTATTATTACTTAAAACGAAACAGGATACAACATGATATTACTATAGACGTATAGGGAGGAAACAATCGTCAGCTTCTTCCTATTGTTTTATTTGAAAACAAACAACTTACACTTACATCATATATATAGAGAGAGATACGATTTTATCTTTTTTATATTGCATAAGAGTTTATTAGTAAATCGTCAGTGATAATCACCGTAGCAGTGGCAATGCACTTCGCGGCCATGATACTCGCACTCTCCTTTACATGCGTGGTGGTAGTGCTCCTTACATACGGATTTACAAGCTTTTTCCTTACATGGGTACACTGGGGCTTCCCCCAAAAAGTGATCACAGTGAGCCTCGCTCTTCGGGATTTCTATATATAACACATATTCAAATTAAGAAACATGTTTGTGTAAAGTTATGCATGCATATGAAAGTTCAGGAATTACCGGTAGAGATGAACAAGACAACGAGCAAAAGAGTGGTGAAGCAGATGGAGCTGAAGGTCTTTGCCATTTCGTAGTTTTTTTTTTTTCTTAAGCTTAATAAAATGTTTCTTTCTGTTTATAGAAACTTGGGTGATACTAATCAATGGGGTTGTCATCTATTTATACCAAAATTTTGTTGACTTTCTATGTACTAGATTCATAACGTCGTCGTTTCGTTCTCACATAGGTAACCCTTCAAGTCCTATCTCTTAATCCATAATTACGTTTTAATGCCCACTTGAGAATTTCCACACATTTTTTTCTTAATTGTAGTGTTTATTAATTACAAAAAACAAAAAAAAAATCATAACAATATATAAATATAGTCGTATTTGTTTATTTTTGGATGTACAAGTTAATTGAATGTCATAGAAATACACAATGAACATAGTTACAGAATGAATAAAATAAATTAAATTTGATACATGATTTAATACCTTTTTTCAAAACAAACTTCTAAACAGATAAAACAGAGTAGAGATAGAGAGACCTATATTCCATGAATGATCTTCGAGCATTGGATCTTAATCCATTTGTAACTCTTTCTCAAAGTTATCTTCATCTTCCCTTCGGCTGAATAGAGTTTGTATTTCGCCACTCGTCTCTTTCTCTTTATCTCCGGATCGTTCCACCATCCTCCAATTGATTATTACGCAAACAAACATTCCACAATATTAAAAACATTATAAATCCCCACAATTAACATTAGGATTATGACTTGTTTATATGTGTATAATTAATTTTGAACACAAATGACTTGTTTATATCTTATACCACTATAATCACTATTTTTAACTTTTGCAATCAAATGCAAGCAACAATTTTAGATGTGCGCTATTAATCAAATAATTCATTTATTTTAGTTACCTTTGAACAATGTCGAATGAGAAGAAGATCTTCTCGGTCTAACGGGCATGTCTTTGTAAGACATCTTGCGCCATATATCTGTTTTTATCGGAGATCGATTGCGCCTCGATTCTCTAACAACATATATCCCTCTGACCAGTTTTAAATCTGCAGGATTAACCAGTTGGAGGTTCCTATCTCCTTCATACGATTTGTAAGATCGTATTCTAGGAGATTGGAATTCCTCCATCTCGTTTTTTTTTTTTCCCCCTTTTTCTCTCCTAACTCTTTTGTTTTCATTTTATTATGCTTTTATATTCCAAAAAAACGTAATCTCTATGATGTTTAAAGAGCTTGTATTTCGGAAGAGGTAATATGCGGTGGAAAGTCAAAATAAAAACTTCGTTACAACAAAATGACCAAAAATAGAAAGAAAAATAACTTTTACGAAGAATAACTTTTCAACTAAGATATGTCTATACAAAATACAACACTTTATCTTGACTTATAGATAGATATGGTCTATTTTGCTTTTCTAGCTCAGGGAATCTTCTCTGTTACGGACTATGCTCAGATAATGCATGATCAAGGACTGTGCACACTATGATTGTCTTAAAATTACATAATTCACACAATTTAGCAAAGGCAATTTGTTATGGTTAATACTTTTCTTCTGTTTTATGTATTACGAAATCATCAAACTCACCATAATCACAGGAATGTGTATATATACAATATTTAAAATATTTTATAATGTGAACTTTTTCAAAATAATAAAAGCTATTGGCCCAATTTATTCGACACGAAATAATAGTGAAATAATATCTGTTACAGAATTAGGCGGGAACGAATCAACTTGCGCTCGCATTTTTTTTAATCTTTGTTCTCCCTAACTTGTCTTACAAATTTGAATTTGACTCCCTAATGTTTTTAAATATCGATTTAACCCTAACAATTAAATTTTTTTTTTTTTTTTCAGTGTGGGCCTGTTT
>Ga0041059_1000353_pt1 | contig 33405 bp, 24 predicted proteins | sample AraColnosormetaG_FD_56232 | JGI IMG/M metagenome (GOLD analysis project Ga0041059, IMG submission 56232) | Arabidopsis roots microbial communities from North Carolina, USA - Col MF nosort | ecosystem: Host-associated > Plants > Roots > Unclassified | place: USA: North Carolina | collected...
TTTTCTTCTTTTTGATTTTGTTTCATTTACTGGTGATTTGATTTTATTATTGTGGACAAGGTAACGTATAAAAAGTGAAATTTTTTGTGGGTCTTAATTTTTTTTCTTTTGATTCGTTAATCTTTTGAGAAACAATTCGAAAGATCCTAGATTTTGTATAGTCGCAGCTGTTTCTTGTGACATTGTTTGTTTATATGTTAAGATTTGTCGTTTTCCTTTGCTTCTATCTCCCTGTCTCGGTGTAATCTACTTGTGCGCCATTTGTCTGGTTATCGAATTTTCTGCCACAAAGAATTTTTTGAAAACTCAGATTTTTTTTGTTTTCAGAACATGATTGGTGAGGCAATTGCTAAAATTAAATAGTACTTATGTGTTTTATGTTGATTTTTTGATTAGAAAATGGACATTTTGTCCGATTCTTATTTGTTTGTGTTTTTTTTTTTTGTAGACGCAATAAGCTATCTTCAGCCTAAACTTTCTGGAAATTTTCGTCATTAGTAACCTGAAATTATCTTAACTTGTATATAAGCAAGACTATAAATATTAGCAAAGATGGAGGAGATGTCACCTGATAATATACATGGAGTCATTTTAGCTGTGTCTTCGAGTATATTCATCGGTTCTAGCTTCATCATCAAGAAAAAAGGTCTTAAGAAGGCCGGTGTTAGCGGCGCCAGAGCAGGTTCTCTGTTTCATTGAGCTATAACTTAGTCTCTTGCTCTTCAAAATCACATATTTTTTTACTGATTTTGCTTCTACTTGTTATTTATCTGTGATCAGGTGAAGGAGGATATGGATACTTATATGAACCTTGGTGGTGGGCTGGAATGATAACAAGTAAGTCTGATCAATATCCTCTATAATGGTTTTGGGAAATTCTGCTGCAAATCACTTTTTAAATGTTTGTTATCTAGCTAGAGATGATATGACTTTGCTGTTTTGTGTGCTTGGGACATGTTTTGGAATCCAAGTTTCTATTGGATTTAATCAATGGACATCAAACTTTGGTTATGATAACTAATATTGTATTCATACTAATTCTTATAGTGATTGTTGGGGAGATAGCCAATTTTGCAGCATATGCATTTGCACCGGCTATTCTAGTAACACCTTTGGGAGCTTTAAGTATTATTTTCAGGTATCTGTATCCACTATGCCTATCTCTTTCCGTTGTGTCTGCGTTAACGTAGTTTCCTGAAAACGAAAACCGTGTTATGCAGCGCAGTGCTAGCACATTTTATTTTGGAAGAGAAGTTGCATATGTTTGGTATACTTGGTTGTGTCCTCTGTGTTGTTGGATCTACAACGATTGTTTTACATGCTCCTCACGAGCAAGGCATTGAATCCGTCAAGCAAGTATGGCACCTTGCTACCGAACCAGGTATAGAACAATAAATGTTTTTGACAAAAAGTAAGATTCTTATTGGACTGAAACATACTCTATTGCTTGAATGTTTTAACAAGGTTTCCTTGCATATTCTGCTGTGGTCTTGGTTGTGGTGCTTGCATTGATCTTTTACTATGAGCCGCGTTATGGGAAGACGCATATGATAGTATATGTTGGGATTTGCTCTCTAATGGGCTCTCTTACAGTATGTTTTCATCTTTTTCTTTAGCCATCCCTTAGTATATATCTCTACTTGCTTAAGTAAGTGTCTCAGTATCTCTTGCGTGTTAGGTTATGAGTGTTAAAGCTGTGGCGATCGCCATAAAGCTGACTTTTTCCGGGATGAACCAATTCAAGTACTTCCACGCATGGATCTTCATCATAGTAGTGACCATATGTTGCATTTTGCAAATCAACTACTTGAACAAGGTAATAACAAATATTGGTTGATTGTCACATTTCAATTTTTTCCGACTAACAAATCCTGTTTTCATCTTTGGAGGCTCTGGATAATTTCAACACAGCAGTCATATCTCCAGTGTACTATGTTATGTTTACAACATTCACCATCTTAGCTAGTATGATCATGTTCAAGGTAAAATGCAGTTTTTGAGAAGTGATCATAAACTAAAAGGTTCCAATTAATTTATAAGCATAGCATCATTATTTGTTTATCGTCTAGGATTGGGCTTCTCAAAGTGGATTGCAAATTGCTACCGAGCTATGTGGCTTTGTGACCATTTTGTCAGGAACTTTTCTTCTCCACAAGACAAAAGACATGGGAAACAGTACCAGCTTACGCGGCTCCACATCACACTCGCCTAGAGACACTCCTGTCTTCATAAACTCAGGTTCCAGTCGCAGCTCCAATTCCACTAGACCTGCAATACTATAATCCCACGGCTCCGATAGTAGATCATCTAACGGTCAAGATCGAGGCAACACGAGCTCAAAAGCCTCAAAGAGAACTTTTTTTGGGTGACAAATGAGAAAAAAAACAGAGCAAATGGGGTTTAATTAAGGCTATAATTGGTTTTTTGGATAACGGAAGGTTTAGTGAATGATTTGTTAGGGATACTATTTGATTGATTGCTTCATGTTTATTTGTTTCTAATATTTTTTGTTTGTTTCTCATATGAGATATAAAGAAAGTTTTAAAACAGAGAACTAACTAAAGATCACAGCTTCACAATTTTTCTTCACATTCTTTTGGTCTTTCTTATTTCGTGTAATTTGGTCTAAATACTAATCAAGAACACATTGGTCAAAAAGGTTATTTTTTTTGGCAAATCTTGAAACAAAGAACGGTATAACCATATATCTTCTTTTCTCTAGCGAGCTTTCATCGACGTAATGTGACCGTGACCGTTAGGAATCTCAAAAGAGATTTAATGAGAAGAACAGTTAACTATAAAAAATTAAAACCTAATTAGCCTTAGCTTCAACGAATGTGTATGTCCTTAAAAAACGAGAGGTTAATTAGTCTAGTGAGTTGTAGATAAAATGGCACATGTTATTGTCTTAGAAAGAAGTATTTTTATGCCATTTTCCAAACAATAGACCGGACAAAAGACCTAATAAAAAGTATCTTTTTGTGTGTTATGGTGATCATTTTCCGTAGCGTGGATGTGATTTAAGAGAAGCAGACAAGTGAAGATGGGACATGAGAGTTTGGTCGATTTTTTAATTTTTATATGAATACTAAAATTGACTTTCCCTAACTAAAACAAACTTCCACGTCTCTTCTACTCTTTTTCCATGTGATCTTCTTCTTTCACACATTTGGGGCTATCATTTATTCAAGACACTCGCCTAAGTACCACTTTAACCCTTCTTTGACCACTTGACAAAACTCAAAAGGGGTCTCAGGATGAGACTAGTGCCCATAAAAATAAAAATCGGAGAACCGTACGTACTTTGGCCCGACCTGTTTTGTGTAAAGGAAAATCATCGTATTTTTCTTGTCTCTTGGGTAGATATTTTCAGATATTTTGAATCGGATCTTGGGCATTAATGCATTGAAAACTATGTGTTTTGGAAGTTAGGTTTGGATACTACGAGTCTTTTGATAGGTACTTCGTATACGATATATACCTTAGGATGTTCGGATATCTTGATTTCCTATTAGATATTAATCAGATAACATATAACATAACCGATTTTTTTATGAATACTAGTGTTCAGTGTTCACGTTTGCATGTGAATAGGATTTTGGTAGTTAGGTATGGATACTCCAAGTTGGATACTTGCTATACGATCTTAATATCTTGATTTCAGACTAGATATGAATCAGATAACATATACGGAACATAAAATGCTTATAATGTTCACGTGTACAACGTTTACGTCAATAACTTCACCACTCATACCTTAGTTACTTGGAACACGTAAAAACCAACATTGAAAAGTCAATATCATCACAATATAGATAGAATTATGTAGCGTTAACATGCATTGCTATGGTTGCTGTTACAACAAATTCTATTACCGTTATTAATGTTAGTTTAAATGTGGACCATTGATTCAGCCGTTAAGTAAAAAAATAAAATATCGGTGTCTTGACAATAGCAGCTGAAGACAGAACTAATGTAGCCATTGGCCACATGCATGTAGGACACTCATTTTTTCTCAACACCCCAACATTTATTAAACTACATCTTCCTAAAATCCAAACGCTTTAACTAATCTGTTTGTCAAAACCATGTCCTTGTAGGTCGCACTCACAATTCGTAGACATATTATTTTCAATAAAACCTTTCTAACTCCACCAATATATATAGACCCACATTTCCCTTTGGCTCATAAACCAAACTCAAAGCTTCTCTTATCATCAAACAAGATCAAGATATCTTAACTTTAGCCATTAATTCAAAGTTTTTTTTTCTTTCTAATACTCGAAATGGCTTTCTTAAGGAGTTTTTTCGCTACCAAGCATATCATTCGCCGGTCTTTTACTACGGAATCATTATCAACGCCTAAAGGGTTCTTTGCTGTGTATGTTGGAGAAAATCTGAAGAAGAAGAGATATCTTGTTCCGGTTTGTTACTTGAACAAGCCATCTTTCCAAGCTTTGCTTAGGAAAGCAGAAGAAGAGTTCGGTTTTAATCATCCAACGGGCGGTTTGAGTTTACCATGCGACGAAGCTTTCTTCTTCACTGTCACTTCTCAGATTCGTTAATCCCATACAATAATTAAAGTCTTTTTTACATTCTCTTATTTATAGAAGAAAATACACATTGTACATACTATACTTTTATATACATACTGATGAGAAGAATAATTCAACGAACATCTTTTGCTTTCGTTTTCTATATTTACTTAGTCCGTAACTCCATTTATCAGCCACGAAAGGCTTAAATATTATTATAGGCTCTCCACTTTAGTATTTTCATCAAGGCTAGTTATACTCTCTGAGTTTAGCCAAATCGGAAATACAAACAAACCCGCTAAAGAATATATTTCAAACCGCTAAAAAGTAAAACAACATTTGTAATGTCTAATGTTATTCAATCATGAGATTTTTTTTAAAAAAGTTTTTTTTAAACTTTGGTGTTATTATTTAAAAATGTTACTAAAATCATCGTTCTCTGTGTCGAAATCTTTGTGTGAAGTTTAATCATTAAAAAAAAATCTACTAGAGATGAAGTTTTAACGATGAAGAAAATGATATGATTTATCATATTTATAGAGATTTAACATAAATATTCCTATAATTTTGTTTTATACGAAATAAATTATACAAAGAATCTTACCACTAACGAGTGCCTTTAAACACTTCTTTGACATGTTGTCAAATGTTAGCTTGTGATTATAGACATGATTACTCTATTGCAATTTGTAGGTAAATAATTAAACAATTAAATTTGCCTCCACATTTTTCCCTCTCTGACAAGTATACCTTGGAAGATTCTGCCTCTTAGTCATATGATAGATATTCTTCAACCGTTGTTTAGAGAATTGGTACATAACTCTCTTATTTTAACCATAGTGTTATCCATATGTAGCATTTGAAATATATGTTGTGAAATGATATAATAACAGAAAGATGAAGAAGTCCAACAATATGAAAAAAGTTCGCTTCAAGTTTGGGCTGATAGACGTGGTAAATCTGTTTTGTTTAACATAAAAGATAGACCTAGTCACCTAGCAAAGAGTTTCTATAGGACGTGGTCATGTTGTAAAACAAAAGAAAATGATTTAGGAGAAAGTTTCCATGTAATATAGGACGTGGTCATGTTGTATTTTTTTTTTTTGTTAATGGTAATTTCCTAATTAATATAGTCACTTTACTTTAGTTTCACAAAAGTTTAATAATTCACTAAACTATAGTAAAGCTATTTAGATTCCGGTTTAATTCCATCCATACCAGTAAGATCAATATCTTGCAAATGCAATTCAGTTATCAAACCGGAAAGTGACCAACTTTCTGTCTGGTCTAAACTTAACCGGATCTATCTGAGGCCGCCGTTACTTAGGTTTACCATCAGCTAAAGAGCTTCTCTTTTCTCAGCTTCTCTGATTCGTCTTTCTCCTCTGTCTCTGACTCTTCGCGAAAACCCTAATTAGCTTTGTGGTCTTGTTGTTTTCGCCATGGAAGACGACGGCAAGAGCAGCCCCAAGTTACCGATCCCTGGAAAGAGAAATATACTAATCACCAGTGCTTTGCCTTACGTCAACAACGTTCCTCATCTCGGAAACATCATCGGATGTAATTTGAATCTCTCCTCTCTTTATCTGTATCATTTCATGTCTTCGTCTTCTCTGCTAATACATGTAATCGCGTGTGTTCGTTTATGAATTTCTGTTCTAGAACCAGATGCAGAAATCAATTTAGCTTTGAAATTGTCATCGTAATCTAATTTTGCGTTTCATTTTTCAAAATCTGTTGCAATATTTTAGTACTGATTAATCTACGGAAATGCAAACATTGTGTGGACTAGTGTGTGACACACGACTGATAAGGATGATTTTCTTCTTGAGTGTGCGAGGATTGCTATTTCCAGGTTCTTTTTGAGTTTATGGAATGTTTTTGTTTTCTTATAGGTGTTCTGAGCGCTGATGTGTATGCTAGATACTGTCGTCTCCGTGGCTATAATGCGATTTACATATGTGGAACCGATGAATATGGGACTGCAACTGAGACCAAAGCTTTGGAGGAGAATTGCACCCCCAAGGAAATCTGTGACAAGTAATGTATCTTGATTTCTTTTTTTCTGTTTCAGTTTGTCAGCATCTACTGCCTAAAAGTAGATAGAATTTGTCTGTTATGAAGGTTTATGGGATTTAGACTTGTCTTGAAGTGTTTTTTTTTATCAGCGGATTTGCAATGTGTAGGTTTATGGGATTTGTATCTTGACAAGGATTCTGAATCTTAATTTCTAGATCAGAGAAGTCTGGACCTTAGTCATTTATACTGCTTACCATCTTTTCTTTTGTTTTTGTTGTTGGGGATTAAGGTACCATGCCATTCATAAAGAAGTTTATGACTGGTTTGGTATAAGTTTTGACAAGTTTGGGCGAACTTCAACTCCAGAACAGACTGAGGTGTGCCAAGCAATTTTCAACAAGTTGTGGGACAACAAGTGGCTTTCAGAGAACACCATGCAGCAGGTGAATGCTTTTACTCCAATGCCAGTTAGACTTATTTGATCGCAAGTGCATACATATGTTCTTCGTAAGTAAAAGAGTCTACACCACTCAGTTAGCGGGGTTTTAACTCTCATGTCTTTGTGGCCCATTGTATCTTCAGCTTTACTGCGATACATGCAAGAAGTTCTTAGCTGACCGGCTTGTTGAGGGTTCTTGTCCGTTCGAAGGATGTAATTATGATTCTGCTCGTGGAGATCAGTGCGAAAAATGTGGAAAGCTCCTGAATCCTACTGAACTTAAAGATCCGAAGTGCAAGGTGGGCTATGCTTCTCTTCTTCATGGCCATCATCCCATTAAGGGATTGTATTTGTGTGGTTTTATACTGTTTATAGCAATACATTACAGTATTCGTAAAGTCTCTCTGGGACATTGCATGCTTCTTCACGCCTGTACAAATTCCCGTTCACAAAAAAGATCTTGGGTACCTTCTATTGTAGAGATATCAATATAACTTAAATGTGGAAACATGAGGCGCAATTGCACTAGTTAACAAGTGAAGACAGTTATTATGCAGTTCTAGTGTTGTGGCCGTACAGATTTATTGCATATGCTTGTAATATATTACTGGTAATGGCTAGCTGATTTTGTTTGTCTGGAGCATACTTTGTTTTTCTGGTTCACAGAGTTCACTGTATAGGCCATTGTGTTTGTTGATATAGCTTTCTACAGAGGTGCAAGACTATGTTTGTAATTACTGTGAATACTAATGATTTATCTTTTCAAACAGGTCTGTCAAAACACACCCCGAATTCGCGACACAGACCACCTGTTTATTGAGCTTCCGTTACTGAAAGATAGGTTGGAAGCGTATATTAAAAAGACCTCTGTTACTGGATCTTGGAGTCAAAATGCTATTCAAACGACAAATGCATGGCTTAGGGATGGGCTTAGACAGAGATGCATTACGAGGGATCTTAAGTGGGGAGTGCCTGTCCCACATGAGAAATACAAGGACAAAGTAGGAACCTCACTGCCAGCCAGTTTCATAAAAATTTAAAGATCAACTACTAATTCCAATCATGGTTATAGGTCTTCTATGTTTGGTTTGATGCTCCTATTGGATACGTCTCAATAACGTCTTGCTACACATCTGAATGGGAGAAGTGGTGGAAGAATCCTGAGAATGTGGAGCTTTATCAGTTTATGGGGAAAGACAATGTGCCATTTCACACTGTGAGTATATAACATTTCAGAAATTTGTTTACCACCAAGGACTTGTGCCAATGGTTTTAATTATTTCCTTTTTCTTTACCTTTCTTTTATACTGAAATAGAACACCAAAAGTTTGTTTGGTTCTTGTCTTTTCTGAAGCTATCCTCAAGGTCTTCTTAAGAAATGTTTATCTTTTGTATTTGGTTGTTTTCAACTGCTAAATTTTTTGTTATGCAGGTGATGTTTCCCTCTACCCAGCTTGGAACTGAGGAAAATTGGACACTCATGAAGACAATCAGTGTGACTGAATATTTAAACTATGAAGACGGTCAGTTGATGTTTCACCATAGCTGAGTGATTTTATTTTAAATTATTTTTGTTTGATTTACTTTTTATGCCATTTATAGAAAATGAGGACATGTGTTTTGTATGGGTTTTCAGGAAAGTTCTCCAAGAGTAAAGGTGTTGGAGTGTTTGGTAATGATGTAAAAGATACAAATATACCTGTCGAAGTGTGGAGATACTACTTGCTGACCAACAGGCCTGAGGTAACTGATTGCTGCTGCAAAATAGAAACATTGTTTCTTCGTTCATCATAGGCATGCATAAATATCACATACACTGATTGATTCTGGGGATTCTGCCTTCTAGGTGTCTGACACATCGTTTTCATGGACTGATTTGCAAGCAAAACTGAATGGCGAGTTGCTGAGCAACCTAGGCAACTTTGTTAATCGAGTTCTGAGTTTTATAGCAAAGCCTGATAATGCAGGTTGGTTATATTTCTTTCAAATTCAATACTCAAGTGTTTGGTGTTAGCTGTAGATAGCTTTTTAGTCTGGCATATCCAATAGAAAATATAGGATGTGTTGTATTCTTCTACTGTAACCAGCCAGTTGGTGTGCAAGTGAGAGATATTTGAATCGCGGGACAAATAGATAGTCTAAAAACTCTAGAATGATAGAAAGGTGCATCTGGCTTACTATTATTGGTGTGCAAGTGAGAGATACCTGCTTTGTGATACTCTTGACAACTAGGGCAAGACTTTTCTTATTTGTCTTTGATGTTTCAATACCTTACTATTGTATGTTTTGTGAAGGTTACGGGTCTGTCATTCCTGATGCTCATGATGCTGAATCTCATTCTTTAACAAAATCACTGGCGGAAAAGGTTGAAAAGTTTGTGGCAGAGTATGTTGAAGCCATGGAAAAGGTGAGGAATGTTATATGAACCTTGGCGTGGTATGGCTATCTGAGTTTCTGTGCCTGGGTTTTTAGGTTCTTAATAAATCCCCTGTTCATTTGATGTAGGTTAAGCTCAAGCAGGGACTGAAAACTGCTATGCTGATTTCAAGCGAAGGGAACTATTACTTGCAGGTTCTATTCTCATTAACAAACTAGATATTAGCTTTGTTGCATATTACCAACTATACTGTTTTCTTGTGTCCATGTAGGCAAGCCAATTTTGGAAACTTTACAAGGAAGATAAACCTTTGTGTGCAGTTGTTATAAGAACTGCTGCTGGTTTAGTACACCTTCTTGCTCAATTGTTAGAACCTTTCATGCCATCCTTTTCTTGTGAGGTCAGTTTGATTGTTTGTTTGGTAAATTTTGTTTCTATTTAGTTGTAGTAGAATGCCAAGCGTGATTATTGCTGTTATTGCATTTTGTAGGTATTTAAACAGCTAAATTTGCCTCCACAATTTTCTCTCTCCGACGAGAGGGGAGAGGTATTACTAGCAAGTAGACCATGGGATATTCTGCCTCCTAGCCACAGGATAGGCACCCCTCAACCTTTGTTCAAGGAGTTGGTACGTAGCTCTCTGATTTTATCGATAGAAAGCCAGACTTGTTGTATGTTATAATGCCATGTAGCATTTTATTTATATTGAAACAATATGATCACAGGAAAACGACGAAGTGGCACGGTACAGAGAAAAGTTTGCTGGAAGTCAGTCTGATAGACGTGCTAGGGATGAAGCAGCAAATTTGGCGGATCAACTTAATAAAACAAAACTTTCAGGTTCTCTATTATCATTCTCAAAATACTGTTTTACATTCTTTAGGCTTTTAGTAACTTGATTATGTACTGAACTGCTGTTTATTCTCCCAGATGCCAAGAAACAAAAGGCATCATCAAAAGGCGGAGGAAAACCCAAACCTCAACCAGCTGCTGATCGTGAAATAACTATGGCAAGACTTGATATCCGAGTTGGTAAAATTGTGAAGGCTGAGAAACATCCCAAGGCAGATGCATTGTATGTAGAAGAAATTGATGTTGGGGGTGGTGAAATTCGCACTGTTGTCAGTGGACTGGTCAAATATATACCTCTTGAGGAAATGCAGGTTTGTTCAATCAACCTAGTCATTTGTTTCCTTCCCGATATCAGTATGTAATATACATTCCAATTGATCTAATATTGTTTCTGGACAGAATCGTATGGTTTGTGTTCTTTGCAACTTGAAACCGGCGAAAATGAGGGATATTGTGTCACAAGCAATGGTTCTTGCAGCTTCCAGTAGTGATGGAAGCAAGGTAGAGTTCATACGAGTCTTTGACCTGTTTGTAGTTCTGCTAAATTCATTTCGATTGTATATAACAAATTGTTTTTGCTGGAAACATTTCAGGTGGAGTTAGTTGAGCCCCCTAAAACTGCTAATATTGGAGAGCGAGTTACATTTCCCGGGTTTGAAGGCGAGCCAGACGATGTCTTAAACCCAAAGAAGAAAGTATGGGAGACGCTTTTGGTTGATCTAAACACAAAAGAGAATCTAGTTGCTTGCTACAAAGATGTGCCCTTCACTACATCTGCAGGTGTATGCAAAGTTTCATCCATCAGCAATGGCACGATCCGGTAAAAGCTTACTTGAGCCATAAGCAAACTAATATTCTCCATTTCTATCTTTCTCTGTAAGAGAAACGAAATTCGGAGATTTTCATTTGAAAATTTGATTCTAATTACAAACATGTTCTTGTAAACTTAAAGCTTGGTACAATTGTTGTTATTGATTGATGTTGTGAGAAACATTCAGCTTTTTAAAATTGGGCCCAGACGCAAAGCAACCACACAACTTACGATTTCAAATCTTTTATGGTACTAGTTGAGGTTTTGTGAAGGTTGATGTTTTTCTTAATTTTTTAATATTCTAGTTCTCGTGTTTAAAAATAGTCGCATCATTCTTTTTTTCTGGCGGTTCGTAATTGTGTTCCCTTGTAATACTGTATAGGGTTGTATACAATCGAACGTTTGAAGTGATCATGTAATTCAATCATAAATTTAAATCTTTGGTTATTGAAAACATTTTAAGCATTCTATTTTTATTGACCTTTAAGAGATTTTGGCATTTTATTGGCTTGAGTTCACTGAGCGTTTCCAAGTTACCAACTACACCAACCCTTCGGATTCAAATCTGTGTTGATGTTTTGCGATTCCATATCATTACTATATCAACGAGTTGATTTTTTTTTTTGGTCAACCAGCAAGTTGATTTTTGAAAAACTCTTACTCTACAATTTGCGACTGACGACTGTTTAGAATTTTGGGTACGTACCAATAATCCAATATGTTATATTTTCGATATAGAAATGGATTGTGATTGATATAAGTCTTGGGTTCGTCGAACAAAGTTAAACAAAGATTTGTGTAAATAACAAATAGATAAAAACAAGAATGAGTGTGACTGCATGAACCACTAAAACATATACGACGTTAGAGGGATGTTGGGTAGGTGAAGGTGTTTATTAATTCTAACACGTGAGGTTTCGTAAGTAGGTATAAGGGAGTAACCATTTGATTAAAAATTTGATGTCGGTTAAGTTCGGTTTTAGTATTTGGTTTAGTTTGGTTAAGAAAAAAATAAGAAACGTAGTCCATATATAATTCTTATATATTAAGGAGCTTTGCTGTTCAATGTAACACTCAAAAGTAGTAACAACTAAGAATGGAAGATATCATCATCGGCGTGGTGGCTCTCGCCGCGGTTCTCCTTTTCTTCCTCTACCAAAAACCGAAAACCAAACGGTACAAGCTACCTCCAGGGCCATCACCACTTCCGGTGATCGGAAACCTCCTTCAGCTTCAGAAGCTTAACCCACAACGCTTCTTCGCTGGATGGGCCAAAAAATACGGTCCAATCTTGTCATACAGGATAGGAAGCAGAACAATGGTGGTGATATCTTCAGCTGAGCTAGCTAAAGAGCTTCTCAAGACGCAAGATGTCAACTTTGCGGACCGGCCTCCACATCGTGGCCATGAGTTCATATCCTACGGCAGGCGTGACATGGCATTAAACCACTACACACCGTATTACCGAGAGATAAGGAAGATGGGGATGAACCACTTGTTCTCACCAACACGTGTGGCCACCTTTAAGCATGTACGAGAGGAAGAGGCTAGGAGGATGATGGATAAGATCAACAAGGCCGCGGATAAATCCGAAGTAGTCGATATAAGTGAGCTTATGTTGACCTTCACGAACTCGGTTGTGTGTAGACAAGCGTTCGGGAAGAAGTACAATGAAGATGGAGAAGAGATGAAGAGGTTCATCAAGATTCTTTATGGGACTCAAAGCGTTTTGGGGAAGATCTTTTTCTCTGATTTTTTCCCATATTGTGGCTTTCTTGATGATTTATCAGGCCTCACAGCTTATATGAAAGAGTGTTTCGAAAGACAAGACACTTATATTCAAGAGGTTGTCAATGAGACGCTTGATCCTAAGAGAGTCAAGCCCGAAACCGAGAGCATGATTGATCTCTTGATGGGGATCTACAAAGAACAACCTTTCGCTTCTGAGTTTACTGTAGATAATGTCAAAGCCGTCATCTTGGTAAGTATAAATATGTTTTAAATCGTTGCTTGCGCTTCAAGAAACCGTTTGCTTGTCTTTCACCTTCTTTTCTTTTTTTTTGGCTCCAAAAGGATATTGTAGTGGCGGGAACAGATACTGCAGCTGCGGCGGTTGTGTGGGGGATGACGTATCTAATGAAGTACCCACAAGTGTTGAAGAAAGCTCAAGCAGAAGTGAGAGAGTATATGAAAGAGAAAGGTTCAACGTTCGTTACTGAAGACGATGTCAAGAACCTTCCTTACTTCAGAGCCTTAGTTAAAGAAACCCTAAGGATCGAACCAGTGATTCCTCTCCTTATCCCTCGTGCTTGCATTCAAGATACCAAGATCGCCGGTTACGACATCCCCGCAGGAACAACGGTCAACGTCAACGCGTGGGCCGTGTCACGTGACGAGAAAGAATGGGGACCGAACCCTGATGAGTTTAGGCCCGAGAGGTTTCTTGAGAAGGAAGTTGACTTCAAAGGCACGGACTACGAGTTTATACCGTTCGGGTCAGGCCGGAGAATGTGCCCGGGAATGCGTCTTGGGGCCGCGATGCTTGAGGTTCCTTATGCGAACCTTCTCCTCAGCTTCAACTTTAAACTTCCTAATGGGATGAAACCAGATGATATCAATATGGATGTCATGACTGGTCTTGCTATGCACAAGTCGCAGCATCTCAAGCTTGTTCCAGAGAAAGTGAACAAGTATTAGCTAATATATATCAAATAAATCTACCTTCTCTGATTATATAGTATATGTTCCTCCAGTGTATTCTGTTTCAATGTTTGGTTTCTTTCTTAAATGGCAATCGTCTCTCTATCTTTCTCTTCACATTTTGATATGAAGGAAGCAAATTCACATGATGTCTTTTGTGATCCTTATATATTTCACTGAATGGCTACAAAAATAAAACTAATTACGTATGAAGTGGCTAAGCTTTGATAGAGGAGATTTTGGTTTATTTTGGGCCTCGGGTTCGATTAAATAATCTAGCTAAAATTAGTTTGATTCGATTTAACTTTATTTGGTTTTAGTTTTGGTTAACCACAAAAAAAAATTAAAAATAAATCAATGAATTACAAGGCGGAACCAAACAATCATATAAAAATAACCAATTAGATTGTCGAAGTATACATTTTTTTTTCTAGAAAATCAATCAATAAGAAACATATGGAGTAATATTTTGCTTGCAAAAAGATAAAAACTTAAACATTTACACTTTAGAATGAAATTGTATACATTTACCTACAACTACATTTATGTAAATAAATTTAGTAAACTGTTAAAAGTAATGACACTCAAAATGTATCACTCAAAATATATTGATAGGGTTAGAAAGTCAGTTAATATATTTTAGGGTTAATGCATTTGAAGGAAAACAATAATTGGTAGCTAGATTTTTTGAAACAAATCCCAGAATATGGTTCATTTTTAAGGATAGCAATATTTAAATTTAATTAAAATATAAAATATTTTAATCTATGCTCGAACTATTTTCTAGATATTTAAAAATTTACAATCGAAAAAGTATTAGTTGAAAATCGTTTATTGTATTTTTCATATATAATTTTAAAAAAATAATCATGGAAGATCAATTTATAAATATATATATATACAAATTTTATACTTAGATTTCATATATTATCAATAAAAATTTACACTTATTTTCTAACATGAGTATTAACGCGGGCCTTATCTAGTACAAGTATACAACACATTGTTATTGTTTTGATGGAGCGTCGAATTAATTAATACAATGTTGAGGAACCATTTTACCGCTTACAGAACCGTCAACATTCTCGCAAACCAAAGTGGAAAAACTATCTACAAGTCCATTATTCGTTATGTTAATGTCAATTAGCTCAATATTCTTGCACGGAAATCTTTTGCTACATTGAAGATTTACTGCAACTTTGTTCTTTGACGTTCCATATATATTCTTTAACTTAAGGTTTTGGATTTGAACGTGAGACTCTCCCTGAAGAAAATAAACAAAAGTTTTCTTTTATGTTGTTGGGTGATAAAATAAAAGAATAGTGAAGCTTGGTTTTTGAATAGAAATTTAAACCTTTTGCTCATGTTCACAAGGTGGGTGAGGACAATACTTCTGATCGATGTTGATTGGTTTTCCAACATCAATCATCTGAATATTCTCGTACAAGAAGTTCGAAACAAGGATCTTCGAAGCTGAAGATTCCCAAGTTTTGATTCGAATACCATCGCTTGTACCGTTGAAAATAACATCTCTTATTGTTAAGTCTTTCACGTCTTTCTCGTCTTTGTTCTTCCCTAAGCTTCCGACACTAATCCCATGTCCAGGACCACAATTGACATTAGAGATATCGAGGTTAGTAGTTCCAGAGAGTATGGCGATACAATCGTCTCCGGTACCAATGTTTGTGTTGGAGATGTGAATGTTACTACATGAACCCATCTTGATACCGTCAGTGTTGGGGCTATTGCCGGGAGCTGTTATAGTGACGCCGGTAATGTTAAAGTGATGGACGGAGAAGAAGTTGAAGTGTCCCATTTTACTGTTGAGTGATGTTATGTCTTTGATATTTGAGTTGTTTACGAATGCAAATCCCATAGTCTATTAAAAAAAATCAAGTTTATGATAATAGTTTTTAGTTTCTCAAATGAAAAAAAAAAGACTAGAAAATTTCATATAAGTTTTTGTATAAAAATAACATGTGCATTTTGAAATACGTTTTAAATAAATAATAATCATTTTTTCAAAATGAAGCAATAAGTGAAAAAGTTGAAGAAATGTTACCATAGCTAATTTAGGACAATTGGGATTTTTATGGCAGTCATTGAGTGGCCAAGACTGTTTCCCTTGCCCATCAAGTGTACCGGAACCAGAGATAGAGAGATCATTGATGTACTTAAATTTGATCCACGTATCTTGCTTAATGTTGTTAGGATTTGCAGGAGCCAATAAAGTTCCATCGATGAGAAACTCAATAGGATTTTTGCATGGACCCACGAACTCTACACCACCAAGGTAGAATGTTCCTTTTGGTACATAAATTTTACTACTTCCACTTTTCCTTCTACATGCACGGTTCCATACACTTGTAAATACCTATTCGTATACGTTAAAATGACATAGGTTATATTCATAGATTTTCATCTGAAAAGTAATTAGTGGTAAAAAAATAAAATTAGGTTAGTTCTTGTGTACATACATTGGTGTTATCAGTTTTTCCATCGGATTTAGAACCATGACGTTGCACATTGAACATTTTTGGTCGGATAGTAGGACGACTTGCAACAACAATGAACAAGAAAGACACACACAAAACTTTAAACGCAAAAACAACGCTTGTCATCTTATTCTTTTGTTTAGGTATATGGAAGAAAAAAAGAACTTGTTGTTTATCAATACTTGTTTATAAAGAGATGATGAGAAGTGTTAGCCCACTTTATCTGCTTATATAGAGTTAGCATCTCTCCATCGATGAACTTGATTATTGTTACTAGTTAACAACTGAAATTGGGATGCTTTTTATTGGCAATGATTTTGATTGGTTAATATCCTGTACATTTCAAAAGTAGGAATTAAACTGAAAATTTTGTTTCTAATTTATATTATAAATATAAAATGACAACTAATCTAAAACAAAATCTAATTTGAAATGGAAGGAGTAATAATAACTAACTATTTTCTTTATTTAATTGATAGGTTAATAAACAGGTTGTGTTATTGGGTCAGTTTATGCATGGATTCTCGTTTGGTTGGGTTCTGTTAAAATACCCATCTCCGTTTGAAAGAATTGAATTTCAAAATTAATAATATTAAATAGTAACATTGTGTTATTTGATTGAGGTTTAAAATGTAACGTTGACCTCGTTTCTCTGGTTGGGCATGAGAACCAATAACCGGAGATGACCTTCTTGGCATAACTTGACCGGGTTTCTATGCTGTGTGAGGATTGCATTACTGTTTCCTAACAAAACATGAGCTATTATGTAACTCTCTCCTTTCTCATTTGCAAATTGCCATTCCCTCACTGTCAAGTTGAAATAGTCTTTCCGTGTCGATACCGTTGCTTTCACCTCCACGTACTCTTTCTTACCACCTCGGTTTTCGATCATGAGGTCGTAAGGTAAACCGGTTTCGCTCTGGTCGTTAACCCATTTAACCAGTGCCTCATTGCCGTATTTTGCAACAAAGTATCTGTAAGCGATTTCTTCACCTTTTCTACCGGTCTGTTGCGCTTGTGCAGCCCAAGGTGTGCCTGTATGAAGCTGGTCTCTATCGCTGAAATTAGCTGTGAAGGAATTGTTCCATTCATGAGGAAGATTTGGATTGAGATGCATAGCAGCCTGATTCCCTGAGGTTGAGCCACTAATCATATGCATAGAATGCAACGGGTTTGGCTCACTAGCTCGTGAACTTGTGCCTGCACAATTATCATATCCAGAAACCAAGTTGGTATTGGTCATCTCAATCGGTATTTTTTCTTCAAGAGCCTCTGTTACATCCTCTTTGCTGCTACTAGTGTCCAGCTCTTGTTTAGAATCATCAGTGTTGGTCTTGCTAGAACCATGTCTTGTTTTAGAACTTGAAGGTAACCAGCTCAAGCTTATTCCAGCTTTCTTCTTCGCTTTAACAGCAGATTTGAGGGACCAGATCTCTTCACCATCAGGAACCTGATGAACTTTCTGACTGTTCAGAATGAAGGATTCCATTTGCTCCTCGCTCAACCCAGATTCTGCCATTGTTTTGATCAAGTGAAGGAAATTTGCCAAATGCAGATCAGGCACTCCGTTGAAAAACAAACGAGACAGTTCCATGAACAAGGAATGGGAATCCAGACTTGGTGTTGTGTACAGAGCTTTATCCTGAAGACAACATAAATAAACATATAATATCAGTAAAACCACATTTTTACAAAACCATTGTCCCAGTCAAGAGGATATGGCAAAAGTCTACTTGCATATAAACAGAGATGAGTTTCAAATAGCCTCAAAGCACAATGTCACAGCCCATACAATCCCAAAATATTTAGGTTAAATTGTCGCAAGAAACAGAACGAAAGAAGACATACCTGCAGAAGAGAACTGCATTTGAACTCCTTTTTAGAGCTGATGCCATATTGCGGTATGACATTCCTATAGGATAACTTATCAACAACAAAGACTTGTAGACGTTTGACTTGACTATGGACTGTCTTTTTTGTTTGGGTATACTTCTCATGATGAAGAGTAAAGATATACCGCTGTGCATAAGGCAGAGCCCAGTTAACAAGTGACACTGTTACAGTATTATCTTGCAAACCTTCATATTTCGCTTCACGCTTTACCACCTGAAACAATTACATAAACACCACAGAGTGAATTGGAATCGAGGCCATGGAAACTAGTGTTATAGTAGAAACGGTAGTGTTATAGTAGAAACGGAGACACATATATCAGTTCTACCCTGTATATAAGCTACAAGATGATGGTTCTGCGGATGGTTTTAGAGTTAGTGCATCAACACAGTTCAAGAAAGGCCTACTCTTGTCCATCAGAATTCTAATGTCCATAAGAGGCACTTTGCATGTATAACTAAGTGGCTTGCATTTCAAATTATTTTTGTGAAGGAGAAGATTAGTTACCTCAGAAATACTTGGAATGCCCAAACTGTGCATGAGCCCAGACACTTTTGTTTGAAGCACTTCTTGCCCTTCGTCATCATTTTCCCCAAAGCTAATAAACTCAATTTTATCCTTGTTTTTAAATCTCTTCTTTAACTTCTCATTATCACACCAACATACGAGACCAAACGAGGAGTGCAAGGAAACCCACTTATCATTTTCAGTAGGGAGTACAGTGTACTCCAGTTCTGAAAGTCTCTCTTTAAAATGAATAACATCTTCGGAAGATTTGCCAGAGTTCAAGTCATCACTCCACTTCAGGAAAATTTTGAAGACCTAGACATAAATTAAACACTTTAGCAAAGAAGTGAATAGAGTGAAGATAAACAGGACAAGACTGATAAGTTAAGTAAATCACTTACAGCCTTGGCGGCAGATGAGGGTGACACATTATGTGCAAACTGCCCTAGAATTTTAAGGTACTCTTGAAACGAAGGCGTCTCAGGTACTCCACACCCATTCACAAAAAAGTCATGTAGACCTGGATAGATATTGCCCAATGTTTTTCTACGCAATGGTTCCACAACACTGCTGATCTGCGAACTGATCTCTTTTATCTCATCTAAAACGCCAGCAGAATCATTCCAGTAAACATCATCAAGTGACAAGAATATTCCCGATATCATATCATTCTGCCTACTTGCAATTCCATGTGGTACAAACACAGACGGAAGAGTATGAAGCTTTTCAGTAATTTTCTGTTTTGAATCAGCCATTTCATTCCACAAATATTTGTAAAATCTGGTAATCTGAGAGATGCTGCAAAATTAAAGACAAATTTGTTTGCTGTTAGAAAATACATCAGCAGAGACTATCATCATCTAGGGTTTTTGGAGCCACAAAAAGGGGTGGAAAACAAACACTTGACTAGAAGAAGCATGTTGTAACAATATAGAAAGAAAAACAGCTCATCTCAAAATAAATTACATGGGCAATTTATCTGAAGTCTATGGACTCTGTTCGTCCTTACACATAAAAGGCCTTTAGAAAAACGTTTAGAACTCAGTTATTATGTTATCAGACCTAATATTTTAGTGCTAAATAGAAACAAATCACCAGCAGAATATCATTTATCAGCAGTAAATCATCCAATGCACGACAGTGAACAGTAGTTTAAGAGCTTCTATATTCATAATAATGTGGAAAGAAAAATGTAAAAAAAAAAAATGAATGGAATTAAAATCAGAAAATTCAGCTAGAAAAAATAAGATGCTGTGCTTAAAAAACATACCTTGATTTGAAAGAGTCTCCACAGTGTACCCAAGATTCTAGGACTTCCAAAGCATCATCGAGGGAAACTTTGGTCTTAAAACCAATATCACTAAGTAACTTGACACTTGTAACCTGTTACACAGTTGCCCCAATAGAGAGGATGAAAAAAGAGAGGTTAAACAAATAGGTGAAAGAACTCCTCCGCTGAGTAAGACATTGTAGCGAAGTTTAAGATATTAAGACAACACCCCGACCCACAAAGAACCCACACCTCTAAATAAATTTCAAGACCATCCATGTAATTTTATAAGTCCATAGGAAAATACTCAAAAGCCAATTATTCACTGCGTATATTAGAACTAATAGTTGTAGTACCAAGCACATTATAACATAAGTAAGCAAAACCAAACTAACCGTAGGAACTGCATAGGGAGCATTCATGCCAAGTATTGACTGCACATCATCACAATCATGATAGAGGTCTTTTGAAAGATGCAATTTGCTGTCCATGCTTGAAACTATCCATAGAGAATCACAAATTACCCTCATAAATGAAGATTCTGATGATCTGATGATACCATGCGTACCCGAGTTATAGTTAACAGTTGTTTTGTCATAGTAACAATCGTCCCACAGTCTATCAAGGACTTCCAAAAGATACTTGCAACCTTTACGGCCATTACTTTTGTGCAAGAGAGACAAGAGATCAACTAGTTCCGGGGATTCCCAGTCTTTAACAGTTAAATCAGGAGATAACAAGTTGATATCATACTTTTCACAGTGTGAAACAGAATAGAATTCAGCAATGCTCTTTTCAACTTGAACTACTTGAACAAAATCAGCTATTCCAATCTCTTGAAAAAATTCCCGCCACTCCTTCAATCCGCATGCATAAAATTTTGATGCTGGATGTTTCAAGTAGGTACCATCAACCACATGCCATGATATATCCAAGTTTTTGGTAAGCTTCTTCATGTTGACCTGGTTTCCATATTCTTCACCGAAATGAATTGACCCTTCACCTAGCTGTTTCAACCCATAATTTGATAATACCAGAGCTTTGCTTCTCAACTCAGAAATAATGTACTTCCTCTCCTTCAGACAAATATGACAGCCAGATCGTAGATGTGTCATCACAAAGCATAAGTAATCAACCATTAAACCGTCCACTGCACCTGTACTCCTTGCCTCAAAGGCTGGTAATATATGAGCTTTAACGATTTCATGTGCTGACAGCTTTTGAACGCCAATTGCACAAAGCATGTTTACAAGGTCATCCACAGAGGATTTTTCATCAACAGAAGACGCCAAAAGAAGGGAATGATCAATGGTTCGGAGATTTCCATATAACACAGGAAATGCTTCAAATACATCACCAAGATCTAACCCAGTGGTGTCATGGTGCAACCACACTGCGCCTTCATCTAAAGAGGTGAACTTACCATTTGAGAGGGGAATAAATGGGATCTTGTGAAGGTCATCTATAAGACTCTTATCTATACCTAACTCTACATTACCATGCCCAGAAGAACGGAATAGTAGGTAAAGTTCAGTAAGAATAGACGATAACCATGTAAAGCCCATTGATTGTAGACAACCATTCTTGTGACTCAATGAAGAAAGAATTTGCACCAAAGTCTTCGGTCCATAGTCTTCAATGCCGAGTGCCCTTGACAGGGAATCTGACAAAACTATATCTTTGTCCAAAAAGCCCAAAGCAAGATGCTCCTGAAGCAATCCATCCTTAAGAAGAACCCTAATCTTTTCATTCCAGTTTCTTAAAACCTTGCAAGGAGGAACCCATTCTTCACCGTCTCCCTCAAGCAGCAAGCAATTGGTTGTTCTCAATCTAGATATAATAGAACGAGGGAGAGAAGAAAAGAACCCATGCACTTCCCCGACGAGAGGTACAAGCTGCATGTATGAGGAGACACCTTTACCCAGATTCTGGGTGAAAGAAGGAAGACTGCAAAAGGACCTTAACGCATCCACAAACAAACCCGGAAATTCTGACAACAGCCACTGGTTCCAAGGACTATCCTCATCAACATCCTCCCTTGATGATGTAAGAATGAAATCCCCTTGTATAATAAATTTCAAACCATAAGTTCTTAGAGGAAGAAAAGCAAAAACAGGTTCTTGAATCATACATGATCTGTAAGTTCCATCTTCCAGCATGTCAAGAGTGAATCCTATGGAAATTTCTGTTGTCTGAACATCATCACGAAGATTGGTAGCCTTTAATTTCTCTGATGCCACAAACCATGTCATGCTATTTTCCCCACATGAAACCTTTACGATATTCTTGCTCACAACCTCTTTCCTCATGACCAAGAGAGAATCGTCAAGCACGTTTCTGTATACTATGCACTGGAGGCGATGTAGGAAGAGTAATAAAGAAGGGTGAAGGTCTGAAAACATAGGTTCAATGTGATTCACTGTTGTTCTTTCGGAATCAATGGCTCTGAAAGGAAGTGTAATGCAAGTGTTCCATCCTGCATCCTTCAGGTGTAAAGCACGGCCAGATAACATGCTGCTAAGCGATTCAATATCATGAGGAGGCACAACAGTCGGTAAAATATATCCAATCTGACCCTCACTTATATCAAACTTGAAATGGAAACCATTTGAGTGGATCTCAGGAGCATCAGAAACCTGGAAAGTGGACCCAAGCAAAAGCGTTACAAGGGATTATTTGAGAAAGAATTTGCTATAATTCGTCTAACAATTGAGCTTAAAGTTCATATAAGCCTTTCAAGCTGGCATGTCTCTAGAGAATGTTTTGGAATAGAAAGAAATTCCAAGGCCTATTCTTAGCTTAACATACTATAATCCTAAACTCATTAAAGCTTGGGTTGTACATACCCGAAACACTGACTTGAAGCCAATTCCTTTCTTCCCTATGTATCCACCAGATCCTTTCTTTGTGGATTGACCAACATCACACAGGGCCCGAATGTTCTCAGGCATGAAGCCACACTCGTTGTTTAAAACAACAATCCCGGTCTTTTGAAGAATGAATGTGAGTGTGGGTTCCACGTGTTCAGGGTATTTATTGTCATCAGCATTTTGAACCTGAAGCAACAATAGCAAGAGAGTAAGAGGATGACAAAATGGAATGTCCACTAAACCTCCTCCTGTTCACAGAAATGGTATAAAGAGACATCTAACAACCTACGATATTGCCCCTTACATGGCTACCAAACATTTTAATACTCATTAACCCTTACAATTACAAGAACAATGATAACAGGTTCATCTACAAGTTGACAGCATATAGGTATTGCTGAACTACTAATCATCTTAGGCAGAGTAGAACTCGGCCTTATGATACACACATATGCATAAGGTTGCACCAGATATTTATTCAAGATATTTATTCAAGCGAACCCAATTAACATGGTTGTAAGAAGATTATGAACAAAGAAAGAAGAAGGTAAGAGTGCTCACAAGTTCAAGAATGAAGTGTGAATCTTGAGAATACAGTTCTTGGGACAAACACTGAAGTGCTCTTCCTAACCGAGCATGTTGTTTCTGCAGCATACTCATCTCAGAACCAGAAGAAGTTAAATCCAACCCAAACTCATCCCGTCTGATTGAATCAATAACAGAGGCTCGATTATCATAAAATTCAGGTGCAGTCTGGGTGAAAGCCTCCCCAACAGAATCACATAAAATCCCTGAACCACCAAAAGTGTGACAAGATTCATGAGGTTCTTCTTTGTATTCGCACGACTTCTCTGATACGATCATGCATCTTTGTTTGGTCTGAACTGGGTCCTCCAATTCGTTTTGCACAAAACCTGCGCCAGAATCTAAGTTGGACGAAGCATTCTCCACTATTGAAGAGTTTGGAGAACATGATGAGCAAAACTTATGGTAATCACTAATCCACTCAACAATGCCTAGCAGCAATCCGGCATCATGCAGCATGATGCGTTGCTCTGTTTGCTCGCATGCAGACAAAACTCTTGTAGGAGCATCTTTAACAACAGAACGTAGTCCTGGTAGCAAGATATCAACAACTAAACTGCGAAACTCCCCAGGTAGATAGCCCAGACAATCAAGAAGAAACTTAGAGGCAGCATAGTCACGTTTAGCCACTTTAGCTTTCTCTCCTACAACTATCACTTTGTCAAAAGAAGTGCTGAGCTTTTCTGGCCCATGCATTTGCACAAGAGAATTCCTATCATTTAGCTCCATCTCCTCGGAATAGTTATAAAAAAAAACTTCAAATGCACGTTTTGCATAGCATTTTAGAAGGGAAAATGGTAGATGTGTTCTTCCATTCAATGATATCAATGACAACAACTGTGCAGCAGTACGGTAAGCAGATCCTTGAAGAGCAGCCTCTAAGAATGAATCTGCTGTTGCAGAAGGATCTGCTCTGATAATCTTACCATCCCTTGTCACTAGACACAACAGATCTGTTGAATTAATCTCATTTAAACAGCCCATAAGAGGACCAAACTGTGGAGCATACCTAAGATCCCAGTGACACCATGAATTCAAGTCTGACAACAACGGAACCCTAAGCAAAACATCTAAAACCTCTTTGGATGCAACAGCATTAAGAGTGGTGCTTCTTGCTTCAGTATCATTTCCCACTGTCAGGGATTCTTCCAGATATTTACTTGTCAAAGAGTTTTCAGCTCCCAACAATGTTGCAGAAAAGAGGACACATTTAGAAGAAGACTTCTTCTTACCAATGATTTCAGAGAAATTTTCCTCTGAATCTCTTCCGACAACCTTGAAACTGATTGATGGAAATTGTTCTGCAACCAGTCGAGCTAATGTTTGTCTAGATAGTACTTTATCACTTGAAAATTCAGAAGCTTGCGAAAGCAGAAGAGTCAACAGATTCTCATTCACGTGGACCTCCAGAGGAAACTCTTCCTGTAATTCTCTAGATAGAAACCTTTGAAGTTGTGTTGGTAGCAGTAACATATGTTTTTCCAAGAAAGCAAAAAACCCACCCCAACCAAGAGACTCAAAATCCTGTACTTGAAATTGCTCTGCCAACAAATTCTCGCAAGTCTGTAGCTTCCTAAAGATACCAATGTGCTTCGCTCCAGAAAGATCATGCTCAAAATACAAGGAAAGCCTTCTAATAATTTCTTCGACAGTGTTACCTAATAGATCAAATTGATCAGATTGCAAAGTGCTAGAGAGATAAGAGTAGTACCAAAAGACTACCATAGAAACTTGTTAGATAATGCATTCCAAGAAAACAGTTCCCATTCTATTATAGTTCCTTTAGATCGTATAACTTGGATAAATAATGTACTTGTCATGATGCTACTTTGTAGCTTGACCATAGTTTGAATAAGTGTTTAAAACAACAATTACCGAAATTCACATGCAGAGAGCAACAAATGAAGATAGAGAACATAAATATACTCACAGTGTGTAGGAGGCATAACATGCTGAGTCTTGCTTAACTCACTGTTTTCAATTGGGTTAATTTCACCAACTTGATTTCCTGAGCCTGTATTAGTCGTATCACTTAGGCTTGTCATTTGAAAATTATCATATATGCTATCCCACATACCACGTCTTAATGAAGTTACCTGCAAATGTAGCATAGGAAGAAAAACAATAAAGCAAAAATAAGAGACAATGGGTATAGGAAGCTCATCTGTAAGCAAGTTAGAACCCAATCCATGCAAGCAAATGAGAGAATATCAATATTTCTTTTTGTTCATATATTTATTATTACAATTAAACATAATATGAAATGCTTCCAGGGCAAGTTAGCTTTCAATTTAACAGAGAATATTTTCACTTTTTTTTTGCTCAACGTAAATAAAAAGGTATAGCCTTTCAGAACAACACAAAACAGCACTCTTTCGCCAAACAAGGTGTAACACATTTCAATTTTCTAATCTATATCCTACATTTGAAAATGCATCATATTTCTTTATTATAGTAAACAAACCAAATTAAAAAACGAAGTAAACAAAGTCCATAAAGAAACTCCTGAATAGAAGGGGTAAAATAAAGTTACTACTCAATCACAGCAAACATGTGCAAATTTTTCAATCAGCAAAGTAAATGAAATGAATTGATCATAAATAAGAAACACGAGATGCTATTGCCTGAAACAAATTTCCCACTGCACCTAAGAGACTCTTGCACTGTTGTGGTTTTATTTTCTTCTGATTGCCAGGAATAAATAAAGAGAATCGAATAACGACAATGCAGACACTTCTCAAACATTGAACAACAAGATTTTTGCACAAGACACAGAACCAGGTAAAAAAATTGAGATGCTACAAATGCAATGTTAAATTTCAGGTGTAAACAGGAATAACAAAGGAATTTTCATAATAGCAACATCTGCAACATGAGATGTTGGAAGGTTTCCATTAATTAATTTAATAAGTGGGGGTCTGGAGGTGACAAGGGGCACGAGTTTTGAATGATCCACAGTCTGTAGTATTTTTGTCCTTATCCAGCTTGCCTCAGTGACATTGTGATGTATCAAAGAGCAAAGCCGAACTAGGGAAGTTTCCACATTTGCTGAGCTCAACTCCAAGACTTTGCAACTGGGTGCTAAGTCTTAGTTCAAGAGCAGAGATAGAAAAACAACAAGAGCAACAACTTAAAACACTGTAAAAGTATGAGTGAAAATCGTCTAACTTTTAAATTCAGCATTTCTTCAGAATTTAAAAGGAGATATCATAGAAAATAGTGAGCCTGTGTTACACGGTGAAACTACAAAAAATCTTTTCAAACTGGGAAAAGCAACACAAAGCAAAATAAGAGGGGAAAAAAATGGGTAAAGAAAAAAAAAGTAAAAACGGAAAGGTGAAGCAAAAAATGAGTATGGATGTAAATATATAGCAAACGTAATCTCGCATCCTTCACTTTGAAAATATATGTGCAGTTATTTTTCATAAACATTTGATGGATTAAAAAAAAAAAGTAGTAACCAAACATCCATCTGTTCTATCCAAATTAGGAGATACCAGAAAACAGCTATTTCACAGAGAGAGAAAAAACAAGTGTTGCAAAGAAAAAAAAGACGTCAGATTAGGAGGATTTGACCTCCAAGTACACTTAATGTGAATGGCATGAACAAAAGTAAATAGGAGGCATTAACAGAGATTTTTGACAAAATTCTTCAATTGAATTAATGAAAGCAAGAAAACAAGAAAAATGCAAAACACTTTAAACAAAAGTAGTATGACCACTCACAGCGACATTTAGTAATCCAACAAACGGAAATGATGACATCGCTTTAGCTCTTTTAATCTGAGCTCTTCCTTCAGAGCCCCCCAAGTTGTAAAAAGACAACATTTTCTCGACAAACTACAATAATAAAAGAGAGTATTAGAAAATAAACAAACATGAAGCCCCCTCACACCTCACTTAAGATAATTCACTCTCAGATTAAAACAGTCATACAATCTCAACATGAACTTACCGTTGAAATGCTTAGCTCTTTACATGTGTCCTTCCAAGTTGAAATGAACAATCTTAAATCTCCTTCAGAAAGTGTAAAATCAGCCTCATCGACACTGAAAACCTTCTTAGCTTCAGAATCATCAGCCAATTTAGGTATCTCTTGTTTCGCATGTCCTTGTAATTTAGAGGGGGATTTTCTAAGCAGTTTGGAGGAATCAGATTTTTCATGATTACGTCTTTCACCCTTCCTTTTCTTATTGGAGCCCCCAAGACGCTTCATCTCTTCCGCAACAGATGGATATGGACAACTATTGATATGGTCAGAACTATTAAGATTTCTAACCTCATAAACATTATCATTTTCATCTGAGCTTGAAGAATCAAATCTTATATGCTTGCCACAATAATCCTTATGATGTAAAGCAAATGAGTCAGCTCGCTCAGAGACAGTTAGAGATTTATCTCGCTGTTGTTTCTTTGATGAGGGGATGTGATACTTCTGATGCAGCTCAGTCAGTAAGACTTTCAGTGTTTCACCTTCTTGTCTCTTCGCGTCTAGAATGAAAGATACATACATCCTATAAAAATGCATTAAATCACATAAAATCAGCTAATGCAGTTCATACTAAGAACAACCAGATCCAACATTAATACCAACCTTACTGTAATATCAAAATTATTTAACTCATAACCAAGTTTAGATAATCCAAAAAAGAACAATATCATACCGCAAGCTCTGAATACGCACACCAAGCTTTTCCTTGCTTGTAACTGACTTTTGACTTGCAACAAAATTCAGAAATTCATCGAGCTTAACATCTTCTGTCATATAAGTGTGCAGATAGCTATCAAGAAATGATATTATCTCCTCACTAGTGATCTTAACTGGTCCAGTAGAACTGGATATCGATGGAAAATACAGCAAAACCAGTGGATGCTGCAGCAAAGGTCCCAATTCCAGATCATCGAAAGAATCAACAAACTCGTTCCGGCATATTGCCACTTCCAAATCATGCAGGGTCACAATTCTTCTAGCCCCAACGAAGCAGTGAATAAATGCATTGATCTACAAGACATCAAAAGATATATCTATACGCTATTGACAGTGAACATAGAAGCTCTGCAGGATATAGACATAATTTCAACGCTTACCTTGCCTTCAATGGCCATAAGTTGACGAAGAGAAGGAACATCTTGCATTTGCACACCCAAGGAACGCCAAGAATCAGCTTGAAGCTCTTCTAAAACAGCTCTCGACACTCTAGTCGAAGAAACACTCTCTCCAGCAGCAACAAATAATTTACGCGTCTTGTTAACAGCCTTATCAATCCGCAAGACATCAACTTTGCGCTTGGGTTTTCCAGATGACTTCTCTCCATGGACTCGAGACACACCACTATCATCAGTTGCTATAGGGATCGGTAGAGATACACTGAAGGAGTTATTAGCACTCTCACCGGAAGCAAAATTAGATTTTGGAACCACATCAGTCACTTGTACAACCTCCTCTTGTCGTCTTCGTTTCAATGAAGAGTTTTCGAAAGCTCCGTGATTCTGAGAGATACTGATATCATTATTAGGTATAGATTGAGGTGGGAAAGAGAAGCTGTTTTGGTTATGGTTTTGAAGGAAGTGATTAGCAGCGGAGCCATATTGGTGAGGGATTTGTTGATGAAGGAAGTTGAGATTTTGATGGGGTTGGAAATTAGGGTTTCCGAGAGAGAAGTCAGGGAAATTAGGGCGGTAAAAATTCGCCGGAAACTGAGGAATTGGGTATCTAATGGGTTGATTGAAATTGGGAAAGACAGGATTTGCCTGAGGAAGGTATCCTCCACCGGGAACGGTGTTGATGTTGATGTTTCCGTTGGCTCTGCCGCTTCCATTGTTGGTGGAGGGGTGTAGAGACCACGAACCGTCGTGGTTCCCTTGCATTCGTCGGCGAGGAAAAAAGTGACAAAATAGAAGAAGAAAGAAAACGGTATGGGTTGAAGAAGAAAGGGTTTAAGAGCGTCTCTGTCTTGAGTTCTGTTTATATACGCTGAGAGTGGGTTTGTGTCTCTCTGTTTGTTTCGGAGGGTTAGGGTTTAGGGTGAGGTTTATCCGGTTTTTGTTTCAATTGAGTAAACCGGAAATCCGGATTTCCAGGACAATTTTTGTTTGGGTTCATTGGTTCGAGACAATTTCGTGTCAAGCTGTTTGGTTGGTAACCCCCCTTGAAGAGGTATATGATGTTTATATAGTGAATTGGTTCGAGACAAAAAACAATTATTGTTTTATATCACCAAAACGGACGGGTTTAACAGAACTGGATTATGGTGTAGTTACTTTGAAATTAATATTTGATACATAGTTTTATAATGTTGACTATGTCGTAGATAAGAATATAAGATGAGAAGAATACAAAAAAATACAAATAAAAATACAAAGAGAGGTCACATTGTATTAGAAAATTATGAGAAATTGCAAGTTTTCGAACAGAGAATTCGACCAATGAACATGTACCAAATTGAGCAACGCACCGATCCATTTGTGAGTCTTGGACGCAGTTTTAGAATTCTCCAAAAAGAAGATAATAAGCAGCAAGAAGAAAGCAAACCAGAAAAGAAGCGAAGAGGAAGAAGAGATAAGAGTATGGATAAAGAAGGATCATAATCAAGAATAAGACTAGTGAAATTGTTCCACATCTCATTTCTTTGTTTCTTCGCAAGTAAATTCTCCTTCACGGAAAGAAAAAATGAAAAAACAGTTTTGACTTTGTACAAATATTTATCAGCAACTACTTGTTGATTAAGCTTTACGGTTATTTTTAATCAATAATTTACCAAATCAAACCAAGAAACTTTCGTGAATAGATCAAAGCAAAAATATAAGAAAGACCGATCCTAAAACCCTCTCTCTATTAATAACTCTGTTACACACAAAAAACATCATAGTCTTTAACACTGAAGCAAAGTTTGATCTGAGATTTTCTCATGCAGCTAAAATTACCTTACACAATAATGTACAGACGAAAGTTGCAGAGTTTTATAAAGGAGTAGGGAGTGAAATATTATTAACCTGAAGATTTTTATTTAGTGCGTAATTTGTCTGCCACATAGAGCATGTGACTGATGTTTGTAGGAGGATAGTTCTGAAGAAGTTTGAGGTTCGACGTAAAATCTCCAGCAAGCAAACGCCTTCGAACTAGAATTAACATTGCACAGCATATCCGCAGTAGTGTTTCCTGCAAAATAAAATTCAGTTACACTTGTAAGCTTTTTCATATCTCGCAAGATAACAAGCGCCCGTTAACTCAATTCTGCTAATTTAAATTTTTTACAGTAAGATGCAAACCAAAACCAATCTCTAGGACTATAACATATACAAATCTCTACGTGTATATGTTTTACTGTCCTAAAACCCACCTGCTCAGAGGTATTTGAACGTTTAATGACTTATAAAAATGCAACATTTGAAATTGATCTCGTTCACAACTTACAGAAGCTGAATAGTAGTAAGCTGAATACTACCTGAGGACCTTCCGGGTCGCTTAAGAGTGTGTCCCAGATGTGAAGGCTTTCCACGAAATTGAATTCTTGAGTCAATAGGAGTGTGATCCATCTGAATGCATAGAATTGCGGGTTTATCTGAAAATTGACACAGGTCTCAAATGTCAAAATGCTGAAACATTTAAACAGAAATACAGAAACTTGAAAACTTAAACATTTTGAAAGCGATGGTACAGTTTTGGTTGTTATCAATCTAGTAGTTAAGGTGGATTAAGAATTTTTCAGCACAACATTCATGCAACACATAGCTCTGAACCAGTAGCAATACATACTGGCAAAATATTCTACAGAGACATAACTAATGAATATAGCAAGACGTCTCATCAGCCAAGGTTGTGTGAAATATCTTACTTTGGTTGTGACTTCTAAATGACGCCAAAGTTCTTCATCATGATGCTTCAAGAGCAACGACAGTCTTGTTATAGTGTAACGTATACCCACAACACTGTTATCTAGTTGTTGACAGAAATTATCTCGAAACCCACTCATCAATTCAACAAAACAGAAAAATGCATCTGATTCAGCGTATGCCTGCATAACTTAAAATGCCAGTGTTAAGCAAACGAGGAGAACTAGTGGTGTGTTACCCAAAAAGAACTAAAAGAGGTAGAACAATATGTGTACAAATAAAATAAGAAAAAAATGGTACATTAGCAAGGACAAGTACTTACTGCATTTCCTTTATCCGGGTCATTTTTGAAGATGTAGAAAATAGGTGCCAATATCTCATTCATCCCTTGTACATATCTGATGCCAGGATTCAACTTTGCGAAAATAGTCAAAATGTTCTTCAAAGCATCCTAGACATGCAAAACATGTATAAAAAGACAAGAAAAACTATCAGTATACTGATGTTTTAATCATCCCAAAGGCTTTAAACTATAGCAAAACCAACACCCAACCTGATTAGATTTTGCAACTGCTGAATCCCCAGAGAAAAAGTGCATATCTGGATGAGTACGCATCACATCGCGTTCTATTTGTTCCAAAACTTCTGTGTCCTGAACAGTATCAAGTTGAAATCAGGAAGGTCATTTTGCAGCTTTATATGCAACAAAAACGGAATTACTTTACTAAAACAGGAAGAGAAAAGGATCTTTTCATAGTGATCATATTCGTATGCGTCACTAATGAGTCATGCTAAGCATATGAAATAAACACCATTGTGATAACAGTCTGCCTAAGCATTTTTGCACACTTTTGACAAGGCACCCTATACAAATATTTAACTGTAGCAAACCTTAACTATCCAAACACATAGGAACTGAAGGTAAATATTCACAGGAAAGTTGTTTATCAGACACTAAGTGATAGGTTGAACTAAGTGAGAAGTCGCAAATCATGAATAGTTAGTAAAGCTGTATAGATCAAATTTATAACTTAAGCAATGACATCCCAACATCTGAGAATCATATAACTCAGCTACATAATCCATAAACCTTCTAATCTTTCAGGAAAAGTGTACATTTCAATAAGGAGTTAATAACACTAAACCTTGTCATTTCTTACAAAAATGATTATATTTGTAGATATCTCAAACTGCAAAATCTGAATACCTTGAAAAAATTATTCCATAAGCTTGTTGTTCCAAGACTTAAGGGATGATCCTCATGAGTAATCTCTGACCTTGAAAGGGCACCAGGGCTTTCGATTTTTGGATCATTACTATCACCGCCCTTTGATTTATCCATTTTCCTTGTTACTTCTGACTAACTAGCCACAAAAATATATAGAAACCAGGTTAATTTTAAACAGAAAACAATAACGGAACATGAAAAAAGGAAGAATTATCATCCAGATTACATAAGCACCTCTACAATGACCGAATTCTTTATCATTAACTACTATATGTTTTAATATGACCTTTAGGAGGTATCACATGACCAGTGGCCCTAGATCAGTCTTCTTAGTCAAATGCATGACACCATTTAGCTGACATGATGTTATACGTACAAGCTTCTGGATCAAAATAATAAAATAAAATAAAAACCATCATAACACCATCATGACACCATCACCGAATTCTACTAGGCTAGCAGAACGCCTAATGACAGTCATCATTTTCTATTGGCAGTGCGTTTTCATCATAACACCCTTAGCTACTGGCAACAGACATGCCAGTATGCCACTATGTTAACTTCATTGCTCATTTCTCTCCGGTTAACAGAAATGCGACTGTGTCTAATCGATCAATCTAGCTAGCTATTACTTTACAAGAATGGCATCCACTCTAATCAGAAATTTGATGGAATATCCCGAAGGGGTGATCAAAAGAGACTGCCGATTAAGCCAATTGTGTAACTCTCTTCACAAACCAATCAATACAATGTTGGAGTATCAAATCACCAAAACGGACTTACAGGGTTCATCAGAAGCTCCTCTTTGAATTGCTTGTACTGAGACCTTTTCTTAGCTAACTCAGAAGACCACAGAGAGCGATCCGGTGACAAATAATCCAACAAAAGCTGTCAAATTCAAGAAAACAGCATGAAGCATAAACTGACAGAATTAGTAATCGGAGAAGAAACTGTATCTTCTTCATCTTGCTTAAATTGCATTCTTTTTTTT
>Ga0041059_1000354_pt1 | contig 33396 bp, 32 predicted proteins | sample AraColnosormetaG_FD_56232 | JGI IMG/M metagenome (GOLD analysis project Ga0041059, IMG submission 56232) | Arabidopsis roots microbial communities from North Carolina, USA - Col MF nosort | ecosystem: Host-associated > Plants > Roots > Unclassified | place: USA: North Carolina | collected...
TTAGTTTGATTTAGTTGTCCCTTTGAACCTATGTCATGGGATCTCCAATCTTTGTAGGTGGGGTTACCATCAAACTTCCTCTTAGGTGGTAGGCTTTAAACTCATTCCTCTTGATGATCTTGCAACTTGATCTCGATTTAAACCTTTTGTAAATGGATTCGCTAGGTTGTCAACTGACTTGATGTAATCGATTGTGATTACTCCAGTTGAGATAAGTTGTCGAATAGTTTTATGTCGTGTTCTGATGTGACTAGATTTACCATTATATAGGGTACTTTGTGCCTTACCTATAGTTGATTGGCTATCACAGTGTACACGTATTGCAGGCACAGGTTTCCCCCACATTGGAATGTCTTCCAAGAAATTATGGAGCCATTTGGCTTCCGCTGCAGTTGTATCCAACTCTATGAATTCAGATTCCATAGTTGATTTCGCTGCCACAATTTTTTTGCTAGATTTCGAGGATACTGCTGCACCTCCAAGTGTAAAGATATATCCAATTGTGGATTTAAAGTTTTTGGAATCTGCGATCCAGTTGGCATCACTATAACCTTCTAAAACTGCGGGTTCTTTACCATAGTGCAAGCCATGATCTTTGGTATAACGTAGTTAGTTCAAAACTCTAGTTATAGCCTTCCAATGCTTATGTCCTGGATTGCTTGTGTAGCGACTAAGTACATTTACTGAGTGCGCTAAATCCGGTCTTGTACTGTTTGTCAAGTACATTAAGCTGTCAATTACTCTTGCATATTCCATCTGTTGCACATGTTCACAAGAGTTTTTGGTCAAGTGAAGTTGAGGATCTACTGGAATTTTTGTAGTCCCATTAGAGTAATGCTTGAAACGATCAAGTATCTTTTCAACATAGTGGGTTTGAGACAAATTAAGGCCTTCATTAGTACTGATGATTTTAAACCCAACATAACATCTGCTAGATCCATGTCTGTCATTTAAAAATATCTTTTGAGCATGTTTTTAGTTTGATTTATGATATCTGTGTTGCTCTCCAAGATGAGCATATCGTCTACATATAAACATAACAAAATGTATCCTCTTGGAGTAATATTGAAATATATGTATTTGTCACATTCATTAATGGTAAAACCATTAGACATCATAACACTGTCAAACTTCTCATGCCGCTGCTTAGGAGCCAGTTTGAGTCCCTATAATGACTTCACAAGTTTACACACTTTGTGTTCTTGTCCTGGGATAACAAACCCTTCAGGTTGTTTCATGTAGATTTCCTCTTCCAAATCTCCATTTTAAAAAGCTGTTTTTACATCCATTTGATGTATTTCACGATCTCGTAAGGCTGCAATGCCTATGAGCATCCTGATTGAAGTTATTCTCGTTACCGGAGAATAGGTATCAAAGAAATCTAAACCTTCTCTTTGTCAAAATCCTTGTACCACAAGCCTAGCTTTGTACCACAAGCCTAGCTTTGTACCTATCAATATCACCATTCGTTTTTCCTTTTAATAGTGAAAATCCATTTACTCCCCAATGGTTTAGAACCTTGTGGTAGATCTGATATCTCGTAAGTATGATGTTGCAAGATAGAGTCTATTTCAGTATTGACTGCTTCCTTCCAACAAGGTGCATCAGGGGTAGACATGGCTTCTAAATAAGTTCTTGGTACGTTTTCAGCTAAAAACATCATCAAGAAACCATCACCGAAAGATCTCTCTTTGCGAGCTCTTTTGCTCCGCCTAGGTTGTTCTTCAGGTTCCTGTTCTGTTTTTTTCAACAGTAATAGTATCCAAAGAATTGTCCTCAGTTCGATTCTTTCGTTCAGCAACTCCGTTAGATTCTGGTGATTAGGGAGTAGTTATTTGGTGTATAATGCCTTTTTCTCTGCAAAATGAATTGAATGGCTCATTATATTCTCCTCCTCTATCACTTCGAACTATTTTTATAGTTCTTTGAAGCTGATTTTCTACTTCGAGTGTAAATTCTTTGAATTTTACCAGAGCTTCATCTTTGCTATGTAATAGATATACATAACAATATCTTGTGCAATCATCTATGAATGTAACAAAGTATTTCTAACCACCTCTAGTTTGCACATATTTTAAATCACAAAAGTCTGTGTGAATTAAACCTAGAGGTCCAGTTGTTCTTTCAACTCGTGGTGAGGGAGTTTTAGTGAGTTTTTTCGTGTACGCATACTTCACATTTTTCTTGGTTAGTTTTGAATTTTGGAATTAAATTCATGTTTTGCATTTTTTGCATTGTTTTATAATTGACATGTCCTAAACGTTTATGCCAAGTAGTAAACGACTCAACCAAGTAAGCAATAGGATTTTCATTCATTTCAACAACAGAAGCAGAAGCTACATTTTTCGGAAAGACTGTCATTTAAGACATTTTGACTAGTCTACCTTTAACAAAACTCTTTCCCAGATACACTCCATGTTTCTTAAGAACTAACTTATCAGACTCAAAGTTAACGGCAAAGCCATTGTTGCTTAGCACCATTCCAGAGATGAGTCTTTTTAAGCATGTCAGGTACATGCTTCACGTTTTGCAGAGTAAGCTCACGTCCCCAAGTCAGCTTCAGAACCACTTTGCCCTTACCTTCCATCTTAGACATCACCGTTTTAAAAAATTCAAAAAATTCTCAATCCGTCTAAAGCGATAAGGTAAAAGTGGATTTATTGAATTAAGATTGTAGGAGCACAAACACTGAATTGAGAAACAAGTACGAATTTTATTAAATAACGATAATGATAAATTACAATAACAGTAATTAAGCACATAAAGTAAATCACGGAGGTAAGATATGATATATTTTTTCTTAATTCAATAAATCGGCCGTAAATGCTTTTTGGACATCACGATTTATGAATCCCAGGATACAACCGATCACAAACTAATACCCGAGCACAAAAGTATTAGACTCAAGCGAACTTGATCTACGATATACTCTGACAACTACTAAACTAAGAACTTACTTTTAAGTAGCAAGAGAGAAGAGAGACTTTAGAATTTAGAGTGTTTTGTGTTTGGGAGCTTGAGAAATAATTAGAGGCTGGGTCTCTTTATAACACCCCAAACCGTACATCAATAGCCCATCCTATTGTTTTGTCAAAAAAAAAAGCCCATGGAGCCCACTTAAATTCAAGTGAAGCAAATCAATAATGTTAAAGGGTTTTGTTACGTGTATTGTTGGTTGCACATATATATTGGTATATCTATCTCCCTCTTCTCCAAGCCGCCAAATAAGAATCTTAAGAAAGCAAATCCAAAGCATCAACACTTGAGTTCTAGAGTGTGGTCGTTACCAGATCGGAGAGAGAAGAGAGTTCAAAGGTGAAGGAAACCGAAAAGATTCATGCCACCGTTCCTAATCTGAGAGTCACCGCGTCATCTTAATCTTAACCTTAATTAAAGGTCTGCCACTACCGTTGTTGTTGAGTATGTTAGTCACTGTGGAACGCTTGAAAAGAAGAAGAAAAAGGAAGAGAAAGAGAAGAGATGAAGGATAATCGTGAGGAAGATGAGAGAAAGCGGAGACGAAGGACGATACGTTGCGGAGGAGAAGAGATCATCACCACCGCAAAGGAAAGGCATTAACAGATGGAGATTTCTTTTGTGACAGTAAGGAGAAGTGAGATGAAGCAGATCCTAATAAATCAGAAAAGGCGGCTAGGCTAAACTAGAAGCATATAAGGAAGAAGATAAAGAGAAAAGAGTAGTTTCAAGTTGAGGTTATACAAGGATGTTTCCCGTCATACTAGAAAGAATCAGTTGCTAAATAAGACATCTCTACAAAGATCACGTGCCATGAAGCCATAGCAACTGACAGAGTTTCAATCGGGTTTATATTCGAGAAGTTATACACGTTTTTTTCTGGACAAGTAACTGCCAAAGCTGTCCAAATCTATGCTAAGTAGAAATCCAGAACAGTGTGTGACTACTAGTTTTGTGATACGTTTTCCAGATGTACTAGAAGGAATTATATCGATATCAAGACGTTTATGGAAAGATATTTCTTTAAGGAACTCATAGTAGCTGACAACTTGTCCATCGGATTTAAGCTCTCTCTGGAATTGACCTTAGAAGTTTGCCCATAATCATCTCAAGTTGCAGAAACCTAGATATCAGTTCTGAGGCAGCATCTTCAGAAGAATGTGGGAGATTCATGTGAAATCTGATAGAGATAAAACTTTGTGTAGACGTTCATGTTGCTACTGTCTAACTATTCAACGGTGGGATTACATTTTGCACGGTTAGTTATTGATGTATGTATATGTTTCCGAGACTGATAATTATGGGGTAAATTGTGATGGTTTGTGTTGTTGTTTTGTTAAACGAGCTTGGTTTGAAGCCAAACCTTACAGGAGCTTTTAAGACTCAGTGTTTTACTTCATGGTTGATGGAGAGCCAAGATGGTGTTCAATAGTATGAGCTTGGAAGCAAACTAGTAACTTGTCTAAAGGATAAAGGAGAAGAGAGTTGTTCTTCATCTTCAATTAGGCTAAGGTGAGGGTGGTATTTGCGGATATGTAGTAAACTCTTTCCTTATATACTTTTTGATAGTTGCTGGGTATAGGCTCGAGAATTGTCCTTGTTGATTTATGTGAATTTGTGTGAAGCTACGTTGTTAGTAACATAATATTTGAAATGCATTGGTGACATGATTTGATATATTTAATATATATTAAATTACAAAACTTCTTATGTATATGAGATTATAAAACTAAAAAGTATGAAAAATATATTTAAGGATGTTGGACTGTAATTGGGCTGACAGGCCCATTACAGATCATTAACCGCTGACAAGCAATGAGAGGAAGGATCGAGCTACGGCCGTGGTCTTCCAAAAAATATGCTTGAGTAGCCAAGGTTAATAGGCTTGAGTAGCCAAATTTAATATAGGCTTGTGAAGCCATAAAGTTAAATACTAAAACTAAAAACGAAAATAAAATATAATGTTGTGAGCAAGACGCATGTTTGTTTGTTTAATTGTTAGACATTCTGAATCTTTGCTAAGTAATGGTTGTTGATTATATTTGGAACGTTTTTACTGTATGTCCAGTAGGCAGAGTTGATCCCCTAACTAAGTAAACTTGTTTTACTCACCCCTTTTTCCCATTTTCTCCAGGTTAGTAAGTATCAAAAGTTGCGGTTGAAATTTGTTCGTTGGTGAATTTTAAATAAAGAAAAGTTTTGGCAAGACCGGATGAATAACACGCTATCTTAGCCTGTATGGCGGGACATGTGTTATACTCTTTATATAGTAGAGGGAGATAGGATTTTGTGAGAATATTCTCAGGATATGCATGACATATTTTGAGACTATCCTGAGAATATAGCATATTCTGAGAATATAAAATATTTTGATAATATGGAATATTTTGAGAATATTTCCATAAGATTTAACTCAACAAGCCCAAGAACTCACAAGCATGACGGTCCACAAGCCTGACAGCCCTCGAGCTGACGACGGGACGACACGACAACCCGCAGGCCGGTTCGGTTCGGTCTGGTTTGGTCCAAGTGTCCCACTTTACACCCTTATTTCTCATTCAATACAACTCCGTTTTTGACGCATGAGTATACTATTTTGTAGTACTCTTTAACAGCTTTCCAATACACTAATGACCCGATAATTCCGTTCAACCCTTTGGTCGGAGTTTGACCAGAAAGTCACCGGAAAAGTTTTGTGTCAAAAAAGTTATAACATATTTCACTAGAATCCAAGTGAGCTTTGGCTTCACCCCTAAATATCTAGTTATTTAGGTAAGTAACACCTTGTTAATTATATCCAGTATAATTCTTGGTTGTGGATGACATCTAATGTCTTATCCAACCCTATATCTTTAAGCTCAAAACCGTTTTAATAGTTTAGTCAAATAAACCAATTTTATTTCACATGGTAACTGTTACCATATGCCTCACTCTCAAACAATTGCAGACCACTGCTTTGGCAGACCCGCTAAACAACAATTTAAATTTTAAGAGTTGATAAAATTGGGAAGACATCAAATACTTGGTATTAGCTGAGGAATTAATTTTATAACTCAATTTTATATTTAAAATTTATATCCAATATAAATAAAATATATAATACATATCTGATATGTAATTCATTAAAGTATAAAATTTTTAATTAATCTTAATCAAATTAAATTATTAGTTTTAAAAAAAATTGATCTTAATTAATTTTTAATAATTCTAATCATATTAAAATATATTATAATCGAGTTAATCCTAATCAAATTAGGATTTATCAAATTATTATTATCACAAGAATGATTATGATCAAATCAAAATCTTTACACAAATATTACGGTAATTAATTTCCCTCTTCTCAAGAAAGTAAATCACAAACCAAAAATATTCTATAATATTTATGGTAAGAATCTTTTAAATAAGGAACAATTTCAAATCAACAAAAAATCTCATTATTACTCGTAACATGATATATATATTATATTAAATATTTGATTATAATTACTTTAATCCGGATAAATATGGAAACACATATACGATATATACATTGAATCCTGACATTATATTTAAATATCTATGTATAATGATTAATGGAAATTTCACGTGATCAAGGTAAATGTCTAATCAAACTTCATAAACACGTATATCTTTATATATTATACCTTTATTAATACTTAACATTAAAGCATATCTAATTTATATTATATAAAAGTTGAAGCTATTTGTTTTTAAAGCCATCCACATAGGATTTAAAACGAACAATCGGAAGCTAACACATCAATAATTAACATATTTAATATCTAATTAATTAACATTTTTGAAAATAACCAATTAGGAGCTGCCACATCAATAATTAACATATTTAGCATCTAGTTAATTAATATTTTTAAAAATAGTAATTATTTTTTATTTTAAAATTCAAAATAAGAAAGGAAAATAACAAATATTAAATTTAAACATATAAATAAAGCAAGTTATATAATTATAATTATATAATATTAAACCCAACCTTATAGGATTTTATACAACTAATCCAACATTTTAATATAATTTAAAGAAATGTAACAAGGACGTGGTTTGATGGTGGTGTTTTTAATCGTATCAATTTTAATCAAGTTCTCGAAGATATAAATTGAGGTCTTTCAGTCTGGGAAGCTTGAAGGTGAAGAGGATCTAAACTACATCAAAAGAGAGAAGTGATATAGTTAAGTACTAATTTAGAAGCTAAAACATTTTCTTAGAATAATAGAAAACAAAACAGAGTACATCTTGACGAGATTAAAAAATGCTTATACTAACAAAAAAAAAAGAGATTTTCGAAGAAAAAATATGGATAATGTGAAAAGTTTAGAAGGTATGACACATATTGATTAGACAAAATCATAAGAGGATGGAAAGAGACAATGTAAGAAAAAATTGAAACAAATAAAACGAGTTCTTGCAAAAAGATAGGAATACTATTAGCTCTCTGTAAAAAAGTTGTGAAGACAGAAATTCATATACATATTGAAAAAAATATGTGAAAAATATGAGTTGTTAAAAAAAAGTATAGATAAGCTTAGGATTATACTTCTACATAATATCTTATTTTTAGAAGAGCTATACTAACTAATGCAGCGAAGATAAACGAAAAGATAGTAAATTTGCGGGTACCAAAATTAGAATCGTCGAATCTATTTTCCATACAACAATTTATTTCATACGTAAAAAACGTCGTTAACCTAAATATCTAAAGCTAAAGAGAGAGTCATGAACCAAAAAAATGTTCTTTTGATAAATGTTGTAAAGAATTTTTCTAGTTATGGGGGAAATCAAATCTCAAAGAGAGAAAAATATATCTTTAAAAACAGTCTCCTTTTTTATAATTTTACAACTTTTTTTTTGTAGATTACTAATTAATTGTATAATTTTCTTAATTATAAAAGTATATATAGATAACAATGTAAAACCCAAAACTTTATTTTCTGCTTTCTGAATCAAATCAGATTTCAAAGAGAGAAACGACGATAATGTCCAATCTTCCGTCAGATTTGTTAGAGGAACGATGGCTCATGCAAGGTTCTTGATGAAAGCGGCAATATCGACAATGACTTGCTTGGTAAAAGTGTGTCTTTGAAGGGTAATACTTAATGGTGTGCTTTGGATATAGAACACATAGGCTATAAATTGTTACTCAGTTTTGTTTTTACAGCAAGAAAGATTTAGACGTGTCTTCTGCCAAATCGAATGACGGTCGCGTGGTTCTATCAGTTCTTAGAGAAAACAAACTCTCACTTCTAGATATGAGTTTTGTTACATTAAAGATTGATATATGGGTGACCAATAAGTTTTATACTGTAGTTGCAACGTTGCAGTGGACCAAATACTTTACAATGGATACACCCATTGACATTAAGCTTCCTCTGTATTTTGTCAGTTTTGCATTCGACGAGGAACAAAAAAGGCTTTGTATTGTGATCGAATTCTTAAGGAAATGGTATACATTCTTGGAGATATCGAGAGGATGATAAGTATATCAAATTCTTTAATTATGTTCCAAGTTTGATTCATATCCAGCAAGATACAAGCTAGAAAGAAAACTACGAAACTAGAGTCAGAGAAAAATAAGGAAGTGATTTCTTGTGGTTCCACATTCTTTTCTTTTTTGGGTATACAATACAATTTCTTTAATCTTTATAACATTAAATATATTAATTAATTGATTGACTGTTACAATGAATTGATATATTATATTACTTTGATTCCTTTCTTCTTTGCATTACATTCAATTTTTATTTTTATTTTTGGTTTTAACATTTTTTGTTAAATTTTGTCAACTCTAAGACTGCAAGTCTTACGTAAATAACGCAACATCTTTATAGGTAATTTACGTAAATAATTTATGAAAGAGTAATTTATAGTATAATATCCGAAGACTGTTAAGGCTCACGTTGAAATGGCCAAAGATGTTGATTCATTTCTTGCTTATCCATGAGGCCGTTACACCTTCGAGATGATGATGAAGTAGATAAAGGAGAGGGAAAATGAACAATTAGCTACAACGTGTTTTGTCGTTCAGGGGTTGTTGTACGTTTTGCAATTGGTTGTCTTACAAGCAGCTCCGTCAATTCAAGAAGGCTCAGTAATAGACGAGACTATCGAGTCTGATTCTGAAGAAGCGGAAGACGATGTTGAAGAGGGTCCTCGAGAGTCCGTCGCTTTCAAGCTTGGGAATGCTAAGGACTTGGATGCAAATTGTTCGGTAAAACATTTATCAATTATCTTTGATATCTGTTAATACAATAATAGTGGATAAGTATCTTGTTAATTGCTAACATTTTTGCCATGTAGTTATCCGTGGCTGATTTGATTATCTTCGTTTTCTGGGACATGTTCGTGTTGCTACGATTATTTGTCCTGATATGTTGATGGATCCGTTGGAAGATTTGTCATAGTCTGATGATGAGGAAGATGAGGGTGTCGATAATATTCTTATGCTGGCTGGTCAGGGTCTAATTTTCAAGAATGATATGTTTGGTGGTGGATGCTTCCCTTCTTAGATGCAATTGCCATCTTAAAAACAAAAGCGGGGTGGTAAGTCTAATATTAGTCGGAATAGGAAATCTGGCAAACCTATAAAGAACACCGGTGGGATCAGGAGCAAACCTCAAAGACCCATACCTGAGGAAGGCAGTACTTCAGAGTTTTTGTCGATCGACGCTATTTCCCGTTTGTTGGACGAGAAGCTTGATGCTCAGAAAAATTAATCATCGCTGGTTTGATTGATTGGTTTCGCAAAAACACTGTTATTGAAAGTGATCGAGCGAAAGCTCCTGCTAGTGGGATTAGTCGGCCCGAGAAGTCTACCCCGGTTGGTAATGTTCGAGTATCCAATTCTGAAGATATTGGTTGTAATGATGGCAATGATGAGTTTGGTTTTGATTCTCTCCGCCGTCCTTGTCCCAATGTTCGGTTTAACAGTCGTGATGCGAATGCTAATGTCGATTATAATGTTGATGAGATTTTATCGTTTTACACTGACAAGGTTTCAAGTGGTGTTGGTGGCTCCGAGTCGGAGGTAAATTTATTGTTTTTATTAGCAGTTAACTTTGTTGTAGTTGTGAAAATTTTTGTCTCATGTTTTTTACCTTTACAGCGGGACGGAGTTGTTCCAATGGAGGAAGGTAATCTCACTGAGGGTGACGTCGTTAATAACCAACAGGTGGGTTGCTTGTTAGTCGAACAAATTTATATTTTAGTAAGTATATTATTTAGAATGCAAATCTTGTGTTAGCGTGGCAGCTGAAACTATAAGGGTTTTGTACCTTTTTCATCAATATACATTGTGTTATATTGTTTCTAGGCCGGTAACGATGCTGGCGTTGACGTTGCCCCGACTACAGAAGCTGCCACTGAAGATAACTCCTGGGTTAGTTGTTAAGTTCTCCTCTAGTTAACAGTGATTTAAACCTCTAATCTTTTGTCTGTGGGTTTAATCCTCTCTTCGTGGACCCCGCATGCGCAATTAATATTGTTTCTTGGTTCTAGCGCGAGGACAACACCCCCATTGATGTGGATCCTATAGATCATGCGGGTATGATCCATGATTCGCAGGTGGGTTGCTTGTTATTAGAACTAATTTATAATTTAGTAAGTATATTATTTAGCATGCAAATCTTGTGTTAGCGTGGCAGCTGAAACGATAAGGGGTTTGTACCTTTTTCATCAATATCCATTGTGTTATATTGTTTGTAGGCCTGTAACGATGCTGACGTTAACGTTGCCCCGACTACAGAAGCCGCCACTGGAGATAACTTCGGGGTTAGTTGTTAAGTTCTCATCTATTTAACAGTGATTTAAACCTCTAATCTTTTGTTCGTGGGTTTAATCCTCTCTTTGTGGCCCCCGCATACGCAATTAATATTGTTTCTTGGTTTTAGCGCGAGGACAACGCCCCCATTAATGAGGATCCTATAGTTCATGCGGGTATGATCCATGATTCGCAGGTGATGTGCAATAAAATAAATCTGTTAATTATTACAATAGCTGACATTTAATTATTTTGTTAACTTCTACATAAAACCATTACCCTAACTTATTTGTGATTTGGTACTGTAGGGCCCGAACTCTGTAGATGTAGATGCCGCCCCACTTCTGGGCGATGAAGAAAACACAGAGGTTGATGTAGATGCCGAAACCCCTATGGGTGATGAAGGAAACGCAGAGGTTAGTAGTTATGTGTGTAGTGCACTAATTTATGTTGTAACCACCTTTTCAATTCCCTCATTATTCCCCCTTGGAATATTTAAATTTGTAAAGTAGTTGGGGTAGGATCCTAAAAATGACTCAGCAAAAGAATAGCGCCCTCCCATTGGTGTTGGTGACCAGGTTTGGTTTTACCATACTCCTACATTTTATTATCTTACCAAAGATAACTCTTAGGTTAGATGTTAAGTTTTTTAGCGAACTATCTTTTGTCTTAACGACCAGTTTGAACACTTACTCTATTTTGATCTGTTAACTAACTGTTTTTATTGGTTCAGCGTGAGGACATGCGCTCATTGATCAAGATTCTCCATCTCAATCCGGCCTGTTACATGATTCGCAGGTGAGGTAGTAGGTAACATTTGGGATTTTATTTCGATAAGTGTTATAATAGCTGTTAAGTTGTTAGTGAGTTTACACTTATATTACCCACCTAACGCAATAATGAATTATCGAGATGAAAGTTGGTTAGTAAATGTAACGTCGCTGTATGTGTCTTGTAGGGACCGGTCAATGTTCCTGCACGAACTGACAGCACTCTGGATGGTGAAGATATTTCAGAGGTTAGTAGTGAGGTTGGATATTGCGCTAACTATTGTTCCACCTTTTCATATCCATTCAATCTGTAATCTTTCATATCGAGGAGACCGTGGATATTCATTAATGCGGGTTTGTGTCTGTAGTGCTGCTGAAAAAGGCAATTCCGAGGTTAGAAGTTTATGTACTTAATGATCTAAGTATTCTGTTACAGTATAATATTCGCCTGTAGTAATCGAGTCAACTTGTTGCATAGCAGAGTAACTATGCTTCCGTCAAAGTCACTCACACCCCTGCATCTCTTGTTAATGAGGTTAGTTAATAATCTTTTCTGTATATCTTATTACCTTTAATTTACCCTTGATTACTCTATGCTTTAAGATTTAGAATCGAATGTTTGATTAATTTGAGGATTTTCACTTTTGTCTAGGTTGGCGAGATTGTTTCAGTGAATGAATCCATACTATCTCCAAAGGAATCCACCATTAACGAAGAGGTTAGCAATTATCCCAGTAACGAAGTCATTATCATCTTACTGTAGTTATTTGTGTTTTTTTTACAGCGTCTTACCATATGTTAATTTGCTTATAGAGTCAGATTCAATGTGCTCAGCCGACAAGTGGAGATGGGGTCCATCTTTCCAATGTTGTTGAGGAACGCCAGGTAATATGGCTATATTATATTAGCTCGAAAGGACATCGTCTTTCTTTTGTATTATAAATTATCCGTTAACTCTTTCATCTCTTCGCTGCGAAGGTGTGTCCTGTGTCGGATGATGGCAAGGCGTCTGCGGAGAATCTGGATAACGTGGTTAGCAGCTAAATTATCCCCCATATGATATAGTTTCTCAGGCTTTTATTTAGATCCGATTCTTGACTCCTTGTAAAGATTAAGTATGGGACGATAACGATTTTAGGTGCTCAACGAAACTCTCTCAAAACTGTTGCGGTTGTTTGAAATACTTTTTTTTAATCATTATGAGTTAGTTATTCTACTCTATTGATTTTTCCATATTAGCCAACGCTAATTTTATTTCTAAAGGTTAACATTTATTTTAAACTGATATATTAAACTGTATGGGCGATAACATTATACGTTGTTGTTATCTTAAAACTTGTGTTCATTTAAAAAACTTTGCAATAGGCTGCCTTACCCTCTGATGGCGGGGTTGTATTACCCCCGAGGGTGATTCTATTGATTTATTAGGAACAAATGAACTGGTTACTAAGTCAACAAGTACCTGTTGATTATTCCCTTACTTCTTTCACTGTTATTAGATACTACGACATTTCAACAGGCTGTCGCCGGTAATGAGGATTCTCCCAGGGAAGGGGTTGAAACCCCCTACAAGTTTAATATGCAGGTTAACGAATAACCTCGTTTTTAATTGATAAATTATATCTTTTATTATTTGCTAACGACTTTGTATACCTGTATAAATAGGATGTTGGCAGAGGCGCTCCTTCTGTGGTTTCAACAGTTTGCGAGGTATGATTTTTTATAAGTTAGTGTTCTAGTTCCTAATAATTTATTTATCCTATAAACGTCGGATTACCTAATAATTTTGGCGTTTTTGTTGCACATGTTAATTGGTGATCATAGGATTCTGACGAGGTAGTCACTAACCTGTTATCCATTTAATGTTGGTGTTATGTTTTACAATTTATTTAACAATGTTTACCCATTTTCAGGATTTTACGACCCCCCCCCTCCCCCTTCAAAAGCTGCAAAGGGCTCCCTCCAGGTAAATTTGTTTGTTTATTTGGAACTTAAAATAGGTGTTTGCCCTCTTTATTTGTTAACCTATTGCGATTCAGGATGATGTCAATGCTACTATCCCGAACGGGATATGTGGGAGAAGAAGTAAACGGCTATGAACCCTTTCTAGCAAGTTAGATGGTCGTTTCCAGTATGACAAGAAAACCAAGGTTTAGTTGGTCATCCATCCCTTGTTCTCAACCAAGCAAACATTTTTGTGGATCCCGAGGAACGTTTTCAAAACTCTATGAAGAAACTCAAAGCGATAAGGTTTGTGTTATCTGTTATAAATAATTGTAGCTACTAACTGATTTCCATTTTCTCTAGGTGATTTATAATTGCTTATGTATTTGTATATGGTAACAGTTCTATTAGCATTTGTGGCGGTGTTGCACTGTCTAACAAAGATATCTTGGATTTAATTGACCGGAAAAAAACTCTTACAAGCAAGGTAGCTGATCTCTCTAAAAATCCTAATAGTTATTTAGTTATAGTCGTTGCCTTAATTTTTTATTTTTTTCAATCCCTAAGGTAATGGATGCCCTCATCAAATTTAGCCGTCATTTGTTGAGTACCGATGATGCTGATGGAGAGAAACTTCGGGTTGAAGTCCTTGATTCCAAGTTTGTTTCCTTATTCTGCTGGTAGCACCTAAATTTTCTCGCTGCAACTCCAAACCGGACTTCCAATTCCCACCAGCTTAAGCCGGACTTCCGACTCAAACATCCAACGTCGCAGAGATTCTGTTATTCAGGCAGAGCTTAAGCCACTAGCAGTAATGGTGCCATTCCTTTTAAACGATGTTCTTTCAACTCTAATATGAGTAACTTTCTGCTGGCTCCATTTTTTGTAGATGGCCAATTGACATCCCCCAGGTAGCTTCACTTGATACTAGAATTTTTTCTATATTCCTTATCCATACTCATGCTACAGGCGGTATAACTGAATGTATTGAATTTGATATTGGCGGTCTTCAAAGTGAAGTGAAGAAGTTGGTATCGGCCTTAATTCTCGCTGGTGGTTACTAACTAACTTTTATGTTACCCTAATACTTTACCATTTGTGTTTTGTTTCCTTACCCTCTTCTTTTCACCTCCTCTAATAACGTTGACCTTCGTTGTGTTCTCATTGTTGCTTGTAGTATCCGTGTTTATTCTGGGATATCTATGCCAACCGTCATTTAACGTTTTCCAGTTGTTTGATATTATCTCGTTAGCGATAAGGGTTTAGAAGTAAGCATATTGTCTCGAATAGTTATTACCATTACTAATAATAGATATGGGATTAATTAAAATTATATTGTATTACGAATCCACGAAATTACCTTGGTATCGGGTATAAAGCTACAACAATTCTGTTGACTAACAAAAATTAACTTATCCGAAATCTATTATTAATGGATAAGAGATTATCTCTGTATATTTGTTATCCAGGTATCTTTTTTGTATTCATTGTCTATCACTACCTGTTAGTTAATCACTGGTTTTAAGCCTATTATTTTTTGTCCCTAACATGTCTAATATATACTATTGTATCGCGATAATATGATTCTTGTCAAAACATAATTACACAACGATATCGTTATATGTATAGTTACCCGTTAACAGATTATTATGATAATTGGTTACTTTTTCCAAGATATTTGTTTTTGTTTAAGATGTGTTAATTTACTACTTCTAGTTGGTAAGACCAACATCACGATGTCAAATTATCTGGAAACAATGAAACCCAACGTTTTGTTAACTCGCGATAGTAATGGTATAACCGTGAATATCGTCTGTGTTATCGCATTTTCGAACCCAATGGCGCGGTAGCCGTTAATATTATACTGTCCATCTGGTAGCCGTTAATATTATAGTGTTTTGAGCATTTAGTACATATGTGTCAGATAACTGACACTACCTTCTCGCGTTAGAGTTATCGTGTTTCGATGTGTTATAGTATTACTGAATGCATCGTTTTTATCTTAATAAAGCGATATTAATGTTATTATAAACAAGTGAATCCCTTTAGTAAGATAAAAACGGGATAATCATTCATTTGATAACCCGATATCTGATTGTCTTCAAATATCGGGATATGAGCCTAACTGATATCGCGATGTCGCGATATTTGATTGTCTTCGAGCCATCGTTCCTTCATTTAGGGACATAAACCCGAAGTAGATAATGAACCCGTCTCACTCTCACTCCTTCATTTAGCTATTCTTCGACCCCCCCCCAAATTGAAATCTAAAGAACCTTCAAATCGGATCCAACGATCTTCGATCTTCTTGTTAAGTATGAGTAATCAATCATCTAGTTCTTCTGGATCTACGGGACCTCAGGGTAGAGGAAAAGTTGTTGGGGTGCCAAAAAGATGTTGGTGCCGGGAAGGAGTCATGGCACTCATTTCAAAATCGGATCTGAATCCTTGCCAGAGATACTATCGCTGTGGGTTTGCTGCAAAACATAGGGTAATGTTACTCATCAAGTTCACCTATATCATAGATTTATTCAATCTTCATGTTTAGCTTGTTCTTAATTATGTAGATTAATGTTCATATGTAGCTAAGGAACGATGAACACACTTTTAAATGGGTTGATAAAGCTTTGCTCAATGAGATCGAAACATTGACAGACAAAACACGTGAATTTGAGCAAGAGTTGAAAGAGCATAGAACAGAGAGGATGGTGTTTGAAAGAATGGTTTCGGAGAAACTCGAAATCAAGATCGAGAATGAGGTTCTTGAGAAAGTTGAAGAAGCTTTGTCTGAAGCGAAAGCAAGCAGTATTGAATAAATGCGATACTTTTGTAACTACTAACTCGAATAATGTTCGTTTCTTAATTAAATGTTTTTTGGTCTAAATAAAAATGAAGATTGTCATTGGTATTAGAATAAATCCGAAGTCGGCTAAAAAAACTATGATTATTATACTCTAATTACTAAGCAGGACCATGAGATACAAAATATAACAACGTGCTCAATATAGCTGCTAACAATGGCAATATCGAAACGTTACCAGATAACAAGACGAGGAATCGGTAATATAATATCACAGCAAAACACGTTAACGCTAACACGAGAAGGTAGTGTCATTTATCTGACACACATGGATAAAATGGTCAAAACACTATAATATTAACGACTAACACGTCGTTATATTCTCACTGTACCATTAACGACTAACACGACCTTGAATTTTGTAATGCGATAACATAGACGATGTACACAGTTATTAAAATATCGTTATTAACATTATCTTTATCAACATTACCACTTCCAGGATGTTGTGTATGTGATTTGCTAAGCTCGGCTAAGTAGTTTATCACCACGTCAAGTTTGACAAACGATAAGAAAATTTTTAGGGTGACACACTTTTTAACGAGTAATAAACAAGTAGGTTGACACACTTACTAAACAGGACCGTGAGATACAAAATGTAACAACGTGCTTAATATAGCTGCTACCAATGACAATATCGATATGTTACCGGATAATAAGACGATAGATTCGGTAATATAAATCACGATGGAAACACGAAAACGTTAACGCGAGAAGGTATTGTCAGTTATCTGACACATATTAACGACTAACACGCTTTTTGGATTCGGTAATGCGATAACACAGACAATATACAGAGTTATAAAAATATCGTTACTAACATTATCTTTATCAACATTAACACTTCCAGGGTGTTGTTTATGTGGTTTGCTTAGATCGGTAAGTAGTTTATCACGACGTCGAGTTTGGCAAATGACAAGATAATTTGTAGGTTGACATACTAATTAACGAGTAATAAACAAGGCATAATATTTGAAATAACGAAAGTTGGATGGGTTCCGATATATATACATTTGGGAACAGATGTCGTACGTATGTACATTGAAAATTTTCTTATCTCATTGGTTCCTTATTTATTTCACATGGCCAGGTCAGTTCCTGTTAATCCTGGCAACCTCCATCCTTCAACTTTGCTCGCCAAAAAAGTTCTTATCTTCTTCGTTATGGTTCCTGCATTCAGGATATGTATTTTAATATCAAGTAATTGATATGATAATCCGTAACTCTTTTATTACCGTGATTGGTCCATTGCAGGTTGCCCTGTTATGACCTAACGACTTGCATCGTGAGCATCTTTTTCTTGATGTTCTCTACAAATGTGTCAGAAGTTTATAACCTAATAAGTTTAGCATATAAGAATTATATTAGCGGTTACAAGCTTTAGTTAAGCTAGTTACCTTGAACTCGCCTCTGGAGAATAGTCTTCGTTTCCTCGGGTGACCTGGTGGTCTCCAAGCATACGGTGGAGCTAGTTTACCCCCTCCCACATCATTTGGTGAAGGAGTCCGCGTCTCCGTGTCTGGAACCGGCAGCGCTTGATATGACAATCTAGTTGAGGGGTGGTGTGATGGATTCCAACCATCGTGTCCACTAAGAGTCCTTCCTGTATTGCCGCGGCTATGGCATGAGTGCAAGGAATCGTTAGCAGCTGAAACTCCCTACAAGTACATGTTCGTTCCCACAGATTAACAGCAAATGCTGCACCTCTTCTCTCTGGAACTTCATAGAGCCCATCCCCAATTTTTATTACAGCACATCCTGCTCCCTTCTTTGTAATTTTCGATCACCATGTCGTGTACCTTTGGCGGTAGGATATTCTCCTCAAACTGGGCTGCTTGCCTCCGGAGTGCAAACCATGTGACTAGAGTAGTTCGAATGGACTCTAATATCAAGATTACCGGATAATCTCGTGCCATAATTAACACATTGTTTAGTCATGTAGTTATACCTGTTTCCAACAAAATGTACCAGATAATGTTTAAGTTACCTTTCGCATAAATAGAGGAGTGTCTGTCGGACATAAACACTAACTCCGGATCATCTGGTATTGCTGCCGTCAGCTTTGTCATGAACCAGGTCCAAGCTTCGTCATTCTCTCTGTTTACAATCCCAAATGCAATGGGAAACACTTGAAAATTTGCGTCTTGCGCACTAGCTGCTATTAAGCATCCTCCAGAGCGTCCTCGTAGGTGGTTCCATCTATTACTATCACCTTCCTCATGTAAGGATACCCCACAACACATGCATGAAGCACAAAAAACAAGTACTTGAACCTCTCCACTCCAGTATTATCCTTTTCTATCTCCATGGCGACAAAGGAGTTGGGATTTGTCTCTAAAAGCTTCTTGAAGTAGGGTTGGATTAGTGTGTAACTCCCCATAGCTGACCTCATTGCATTGTCCATAGCTATTTCTCTTGCCCTCCACGCCTTCCAATAATAGACGTTGAGGCTGAACTCTTGCCGTAACATCCTTCTCAGCACATTAGGTCTAGGTCCCCGGCCTACTCCAATATATTTCGTTCTCATCAACTTCCCTATAACAGCCGTTGAAGCTTGCTTATGGAAGTCTCCTCTAGCATCTACGCTACATGTGTGGGTTGAAGTTGTGCTCCTAACCTCGAAACGATCGCTATCCGGTAACTCGCCAAGGACATGTATCGCTGACACAGACAGCCGCCACCACATTAGATGAAATGGAACTTCCGATGAATCGCATGAATTGCTAGTTTCGTTGCACAATCTTCTTTGTTTTTACCTTCCTCCCCTGGGTCGTCGAAATAAGATGGGGCATCTCTGTCATACAAGACTGTTGCAACCGGTGTATCCTTCACGATCATTGCATTTCTCTGTAACTCCGTAACCCTTGGATTATTTGAACTTGATCCAATCTCCTTAGAGGGTAACACGTCTTCTATCATTATTGTTTTCCCTTTATATACCATTGTGATGGGTTGAGGCTCCATAACGAGTGGGCCGTCATTATCAGAATAAACGTGTGCCAGTGTTTCCTCACTTGTGAGTAAATATTGGAAGGATGGTTATCGACTAACATAACACTAGGTTGATTAGCAGATAATATTGTATGTATTAGGTAACCCACCTACGATCGATAAGGTCATGTTGTTCGACGATTCAGTATCATCCATAAGGTCTTCGCTACTGAAAGAAGCGCTCGTGGAAATTGTGGTTGGAGTCCCAAATGTCGAATCACTCGAAGAGACTGCAACTATATGTGGTCCAACAGATTGTTCCACTGATCTTGCAAGGAACAAACTCAAACTTTCACTTGGTCGTACGTTTGGCTGTTCGCCACTTCCGAAATGAAGGGCTCTCGCTGTTTTCTCTTTCTCGGAAACGTTTTTTTTCTATTGTTTGAGTTCCTCCTAGGGTCATTTGTGTTGCACACATTTCACGCCGCATCTCATCTTGTTGATTTTTTCACCACAGCTCGAATAACCGATCTCTTTCAATATCTCCGTCATCAATAACCTTCTCTTTTCCTTTCAAGCTTGCAATTGCCTCTGATTGTATCACCGTACTTGGTGTCCCGGTTGTTCCAGCTGAAATATCCATGGTGTCTCGTATTATAACCCCTGCATTCGTGTTGTGTTGGTCCTTGCCTTTGCGTATATCCAGCTCGGTGTCACTCCCCATGTTTTGCATATCGTCTCTGTTACCTATAATACATAATATTCTCTAATAAGCTGGTATCAGCTAACCTTTCTGAACACAAGGTATTATATTCTCGGAAAAAGGAAAAATATTCAATATATGTTTTGCTGATAACATAACTAAAATCGTTTAAGTTTAGAGTTATCAGGCTCACCTGAAAGGTTCCAAAGCAGCATTCTTGTTAAAGCGGTCCCCCACACAGCTCTTCCAGTATTTATCCGCTATTTCCTTAGAACTCAATCCGCTTAGATCAAAGTTACTCCGATAACTATTAACGTTTCGAACATTTCCACCCCGATTTATCCTTACGCGTAGATGCACTTCATCTAGATCCGCCCTTATAGCCATGAACAGAGTCATGTCTTCGTCGTCTAGTATGTCGATTGGGTTGCACGTTTCCAATCAGGCCCCATCATCCACTGCGGCCACTGGTACGTCAGCTCGATATCGTCGTCAGGCCCCAGAGCTAACCTTCTTTTACCGCCATAACCACTTTGACAAACCCGTCTTTCTCGCTCAGTCGCACTCCCAGTGCAAAGCCATCCACATGCGAAACATGTTCGAAATATCCGTTTTCATCCCTCTTCCATTCCCCAGGAACTAATCTCACCACGAATGCCATTGTTATCTGCAGGTTTTCCGTAAATAACAATTTTGTTAGCGTTCTCATAATTATAACAATAGTCTGACAAACCCTAAAGTAAAGAACTTTCCAAATGATAACTTTAAAGTACAAAATACTCAGATCTTTAACTTTTACCTTTCAGATTTCAATTCTCTGTGTTTAGCTCCTTCTTGCATTTAAGATGTCGGAAGCTAAAGAATTTAGTATGATAGTTTTTCGGTTGCTAACAGAGTGAAAATATCACCCTAATAAATAGCATAGCATGTGTAAGTGATATTTCCGCAAGCCCGTAAATATCAGTAATAATTTCCCATTTCTTTGATGTTTCCAATGCCGGCACATAGTATCTTCCAATATAACCTCGATATCTTGAGCATTAAATGGTGAGGCAGATAGACTACTAACTGTTATCGTTTTTTCGGTTTTGTAGGGGTATTAACGGGATAAATAAAAGCGCCGAAGAGAGAGGGCTAAATATGATTTTATTATGCATGGTTTCTTAATTTTTGGATCGTCCGAGCATAGACTTTAATATCACCTTTAAAATAAAGTCTATCGTTACACATACTTATAAAATATATGAATATAATATCATCAAGTCTCAATAAATTTATTAATATGTCATCTTAGTCACAATATTAGGAGTGCACATTTTAGTTTCATGTTAAAAATGATTCGTTCTAACAATCTAACTAGAGTTTAGCTTATTATTTATAATATTTTAAGAAGTGACAACAAATATATATATATATAATTTATAATGTATATAATTTATACATTGAGAAACGAAAATACAAAAATAAATGGAAGAAATATAATAAAATAATATCGGTGTATGGGATGTTTAAGGGATATAAGAGATCTATTAAGATTTAAAATACTATTAATTTGATCTTATTATCCTACAATAAGACAAAATTTCTAATAATAATACATAACGAAAGATAAAGATAATTTTTCTTCTCAGAGAATGGATAACATATATTGACTTGAACTAACATGTGAAACCTACAACAATGATTTTTTTATAATGTTAAGAAAAGCATATCAATGGTTGTAGTCTAGATCTTTAAAAAAAACATTTAGTTTTAGCGAGCTGTGAGGAAACTAGGTATTTGCAGTTGTTTAATCAAAATGGTTATCTAAATCCTAAACTATATTAAAACAATTAATAAAAATAAACCTTCGCGTAGCGGAGGTTAATAACCTAGTATATACCAAAACATGTTGCCGTGTCATTGTAAAAATTTACTCAATACCATAATCAAAATATGACCCTTAACAAACCGTATATCCAATAAACATAAACGAATTTCCTCTAAGTGAATTATATAATTTTATTTTACCATGTTTAACGAATTAAATTTCACAAATTTCAACATGATAAACCATAAAAATTATTTATCTATATCATAATATAGATTAAATTAGATTCATATTCAGTATTAAACAAGTAGGCTCTGCTACAATTGAAGAAATTTGTACCGGTTTATAACGATTTATAAAAACTAATAACGAATTCTATAGCCAGAAACCGTGTAAATAAATAATTAAATCTAGATCTTAGGGTTTAAATATTCCTGGATATTCTGCAGCGAAAAGATGAACCATATTAATTCGAGGTTGTTTTAGCACTCCAAGTGTTGTGTCTTTACCGGTATCCACACGCACAAAATGTGAATCAGATCTGTAATGCTAATTCCTTTGAGATCTTATCTCAAAACTTTAGACAAACTTTTGTCTCTTGTATTTTAGGGTTCTTGTGATCAAAAGTATATCTCACTAACGTTGCTAATATATCATATATATAGCTAAACGTTTAACCCTAACTAATTATGTATCATATATAACATATATAGTATAATAAACATTTTATTATATATGCACAAATACAAATATATTATATATTATATTATTATTAATCCAACATTAATCCAATTTGCTTAGGTGTGTGATCATGTAGGTTTGTATAATATTAGCAATTAGTTCTGACTCATATATTATAAGCGGTCTCTAGCAAAACATTATAACCACCTAATATTATACAAATGTCCAACCTCGACATTACAACTTTAACTAAAGTAAAATTCAACTGATGTCAGGACATTACCAACATTCTTATCTCGGGTTCTCGCCTGAGCAAGCATGGCTTCGCTATCGAGATCGATGCAGATAAGCTTGTAATCTCCAAAAATGGGGTGCTTTTGGGATATAGTTTTGTTTGTGATGTTCAATTCAAAATTTCTATTGAAGCGGTGATCTGCAACAATGTTGTAACCGAGGCTTCCACCTCGAAGAAGAATGATAAACCAGTTGCTTATGTTTCAGAGTCTTTCAATACTTAGCATGAACACATAGGACGTGTTAATATCAAGTCTATGAGTAGATTGATGAACATGAATTTGATTCCAAAACATAAAATAAGCAAAGATAAATGTTAGATTAGCGTCCAAGCCAAACTCACTAAAATACCATCACCCAACGTGGAGAGAACAACACAACCTCTCTCTACAGGAAAATTGAGTATTCTTAGTGTCCAAAATCCTCTATCTAACGAGACAATAGTGAAGTAGAAAGTGTTATGTCTGCGCCCATGATAATAGGTCGACGGCTTATGATAGTGGTTTGGAGTGGTGCTATTGTTTGTCGATATAGTATAGCGATCAATATGATGCAATTGTTATATGTTTTTATAGCGTGTATTGTTTGCCATTAATTATCTAATAACAACATTTACTTCTTGAAATTGTTACTTATATAATAGCATTTGTAGAGTGCTATTAATTTATAATAACATAGCGTCAAAACTATGCAATTAATTGTTTTGAAATAGCATTTACATTATGCAATTGTAGTAATAAACATAGCAAATAGAAAATGTCATTTAATCAATTTGAATAGTAATTGTAACCTGCAATTAATCCAATTATTATAGCATTTATTAGTACGCAAAAACGAATTTGTGAAAAAACAAACAAAAACAAGCTAAACACAAGTAAATATTAGAGAAAAGAAAACGCACCTTATTTTAGTGTACTATTATTCTGCAACTATGATCCCTTCACAATCATTTCTATTACAAAAATCTTCATCATCAGAAGATTGCTCCTCCAAATCATTAGAATCCTGAATTAATACTGATTCAGCAACAAACTTCTCTTCTGTCTCTAACTCGTGATACCCTCTAGGTGGCGTCCTCATAACTACAGACCAAGGTAAAGAGTCATCTTCGACGGAGTAAAATACTTGTTTTGCTTGAGATGCCAAAATATATGGATCTTTCAGAAATGCAGATTGGTTAAGATGGAGATTAACAAGAGTGAATCCGTCTTCTTCTTTTACTCCATTTCCTTTGTTGGCCCAGTTACATCTGAATAACAGAATCTGAAACATGTGATAATCCAGTAATATGATCTCCGTTATTACTCCATATTATGTAACAATGTTAGCCATGTGGTTAGTATCACGAGCACTAGATCTACACATACTAAAAGCTTCATAGACAACACCACTATTCTATGTCTTCCGCTTCACATCATCAGTTAAAAATCGCTAACCATTGATGATATATCCCTTATGTGACAGAGCAATATTTCTTGGTCTGAATGCTAACCATCTCAATTGCGTGCAATGCTCTTTTGAGTTTGTAGGAATCTGTTCATAATAAATAAATGAAGAGTTATTCAATACAAATATTCGGTATATCTATCACTGTATGGAAATAATTCATACATGTACTTTAACCCACTATGGGAATTTTTCCAAATGAGTTTTCCATAATAAAGTACGATTCCTTCTCAATCTGACATCATTCTCTTGCATTTCTTCAAAATGCAACCTAGTTTCACAATTTCATAAATTAGTTTGCATTGAGGTACATGTAACATTAATGAATTATGATATAGTAGTGATTACTTACTCAATATATGGATTCATAACTGCCATGTTCATTAAGACATACCGGTGAGCTATGTCTGTCTCTTTATTAAAAAGCATAACTTTTGTACCTTTCTGCAATGGGCGGCCTTGACGGATTAGTGGATCAACCTCAACATCTTCATTGCGGTTGATTGGTTCTTCAAGTGGTACATATTCTTTTAGAAACTCCAAACAAAAAGCCATGCATTCTCCAGCCAAGTATCCTTCTGCCATGCAAGCTTCTGGTCTTGCAAATTGTTTTAATACATGCATTTAGTGTTTTCATGTACCTATATGTAAATAAAATATAACATTTATCAAATATTTTAATATAAAAAAAAATTTGTTATTAAAAATTTAAGATAGTACCTTTAAATGGATACATCCACCTCAAGTGAACTGGTCCACGTAAACGAACCTCCCTACATAGATGTATTGGAAGATAGAACATGATGTCAAAAAGCGATGGAGGAAAGTACCTCTCCAATCGACATAATGTCTCCACAAGCTAAGACTCTAAGGTTATCAGCTTCTCAGCTTCAATAACATGCTGACACAATCGGTTGAAGTAACTACATAATCTACTTATTGCAAACGTAGGTCCTTTTTGCAGCATACCTCTTAAAGCAACAGGTAATAGATTCTGAAGAAGCACGTGATGGTCATGGGACTTTAAGCCACTAATAACAGTCGAGTTAACCAAAACACAGTTATTTATATTCGAACAATAGTCATCAGGTCCATTAAACTTAGATAATCTAGTGCAAAATATATTTTTTTCTTCCTTAGACAACCAAAACGATGCTGGAGGCAAATAAGTTTTTTTACCACGTATTTTGAGTGTGCTATTTGGTTCGGATCCCCATATCTTCCAAGTCTTTCCGTGCTTTTATCCTATCCTTTGATTTCGCAGTATGCAGCAAAATGGACAAAATGGCATCAGACGCATTCTTTTCAACATGCATTACATCAATATTGTGACGGACATGCATAGTCTATACATTTAGAAAATAAATATTGTTAAAAAATGCACGAATTTATTAGACTATTTATTATGTTAAGAGCGAACCATCCAATAAGCTAACTCGAATAAAATAGAACGCTTCTTCCATCTCCATTGATCAGTGCCTTCCTCATATTCATCATGTAAACTAACCTCATCTTCAAACAACTCTTTTCGATTTCTTTTCTTATTTTTAGCCAGTGGTTTCCTGAAATCATTTTTAAAGTCCTTAAGACTATCAAGAATTTCTTCTCCTGTGTGAATTCTATTTGCAGTTCCTTCTTCAAAGGATGCCCAAGTCTGAGTCGCTTCCTATTACCTAAATACACATACTTACGACTGAACTTTAACCACCTATGTGGTGTATCTTTTCCACATACATTACATGTTTTTTTTCCTTTAACTTTACATCCAGCCAATGTCCCTAAGGCTGGATAGTCACTAATAGTCTATAACAACATCGCCCGCAATGTGAAATTCTCCTTCATAAATGAGTCATAAATCTCAATACCGTCACTCCACAAATCCTTTAAATCGTCTATCAATGGAGCTAAATAAACGTCAATGTTATTACTCGGTGCAGTAGGCCCTGGGATTAATAAAGACAACATGATGTTTTTCTCTTTCATACACATAGTAGGTGACATGTTATAGTTAACTAGCAAAACAGGCCAAATACTGTAACTGATGTTTTGAATAGAGAATGGGTTCATGCCATCTATTGAAAGACCTAGCCTAAGGTTTCTTGGTTCAAGAGCAAATTCTGGCCAATTTTCATTCACTTGAGCCAAGGTGAGTGGGTCAACGGGATGTCGAATCGTACCATCATCACTACGATTACTGAAGTGTCAACGTAAATTCTCAGCAGTCTTTTTTGATCTAAACATCCTCTTTAATTTGTCCTTTATGGGAAAATACCTAAGTACCTTAGCTGGAATCCCTTGTTTAACATCGTTACTATACTTATCCTTTTCCCATCTTGAAGTTTTACATCTTGGATAGCTTACCATGTCCTCATACTCTTTCTGGTAAAGGATACAGTCGTTCTTGCAAGCGTGAATGACATCATAGCCAAATCCAAAAATCTTCAGGAATTTTTTTACCTCGCTTATTAATGTTGGAAGAACATTATCTCCAGGGAGCATATCATGAACTAGCTTTATAAGTTGATCAAAATAGTTCTCCAACATCCCACTCTTCACTTTGATGCGATAAAGTCCCATAATTGCAGAGATTTTATTATATTTCAAACATCCATTGTATAGAGGAGTTTCAGCATCCTGCATATTTTTTTTTCCTAAAATCAGATTCTTCTTTATTATCTTCATTAGAAGCTGCCTCACCATTATTGTCCGAATAATGTTTGTCGTCTTCACTTTCAAAAAATGCAGTTATGAGCAGCTCATAAGCTTCACCTGGACAAGTTGGATCATCATCACTACGATTAACATTCCTTTTATCCCCATCATTAATCCAAAAACTATTTCTCTTGTACTTTTCATCCATTCCTCTAATCACTAGATGCTCCAAAACTACATCAACTTGTTGGTGGCACAAATTGCGACAATCACTGCAAGGACAAAACATTGCCGAAGGATTTCCTAAAGTCTTTGCTGATTCAATTAAAAAATATCTTGCACCCTCCTCATAATCATTGCTAAGCCTTGGAAACCAGACCCAAGACTTGTCCATTTGAACACAATTTTCCATCTCCATGATTGAATAAATCAAAATTTATAGTGAATAATAAACACAAAATTTCAATACACAGCCGGGTATACTATCAATTTTTTCAAACACAATCAGTATGCTATCAAAATACCAGTTTATCTGATTTAGACTACAAATTCAGTCATTATTCCTATCAAAAAAACGGCAACTAAGGGTTCATATTCGAATCGACAAATTTTGTTAAGAATTGACAAACCTTGTAATGCAAGCTCTATTCCAAAAAGAACAGTGGATTATGATGTCCTCGGCTACAAGAGGATTGTGATGTCCTCTACAATAGGATTTTGATCTCCTCGGCTTGAATTAGAGGAGACAAAGATTGTTATGGATATGGGAGACTGGAGATTTGATAACCTTAGAAGGGAGATTGGAGATTCAATAACTGGAGATGAGTTCAAGAATTTTTCTCTGGAGATTGAAGATCGAATCTTGGAGATTGTAGGTGATGACAGTGGTTAAGAGATTAAAAAGCTATAAGGTTAGGGAAAAAATAAATCGACGACTTATGTAACAAAGTTTTTTAGGGAAAATTTCAATTTAATTAAAGCATCGATCGATTGTTAATGAAGAATTTCCTAATTTGTTATATTTTCTCGTAATATTCAATAGTAACAAAATGGTTTGGTTTTCATCATAAGTCCACACTTTGACATTATATTTGTATGCAAAAACTAATCATGATATTCAACATCAATGTTTCCAATAAATGTTTTATTTGTATGCAAAAGCTAATCATAAGTCCAAACATGAACCATATATATCAGGTTTCACAAACATTAGAACTCTAGAGTACTTCAACCAAAAGCAAAACCACAATAGCATAACTTGTTTTAAGAGTACTTCAACCAAAAGCAAAACCACAATAGCATAAGTACTTGTTTTCAGAGTACTTCAACCAAAACCACAATAGCAATAACTTTAAACAGACTAGAAATTTCAAGCGATTCTAACAATCACCACTTTTAGACAAACATGATCTTCTCATTCGGCCAGGCAACAGTAGAACCTACTGCATCTGCAATGCAAACAATTTCTGAATTTGGTTTCCAGACTTTAGCTTCTCCAATCTTCGCGACTTCTATCATTATCTTGCTTGCATTGTGACCTAAGGGAACGAAGTTGACTCTCTCAGTTGGATTGGTTGACATAACTCTACCTTCTGCAACTTCTTCTCCAGAATCATCGCAATCTAACAAAATGCATTTCTTCTTTCTAATAGAGTCGGTGCTACATGAGCTGTTGCTTAAGCTCTGCTAGCAGGAACTCATAGAATGTCAGATGTATCCATTACTAATGTATAGATCACATAGATAAACAATGTACCTTAGATTTTGGAGTCTTCTTTGATGCTGACTCATTTGCCTTAGGACTGAGCACTCGAATATGTTTAAGAGGCAATGCGATGTTCTGATTGACTGCCTTACCAATTGTTAAGATTTTTGTGCTTAGTGGTCTCCACAGGGAGGCATTTGAAGCTGTTGGATAAAATTTATCAACTGTCACAATTGATGCTCCCTGACCAATTTGGAAGTTGTTGACTGAAGCTGTTGGGTCCAGACAGAAGCGTCTTCGTTTGTTACAGACCTCACAATAACAGCAGCCGCATGATGATCTATTTTTATACGGCCAATCTTGTACAATGGATCCATTGAATAATATTCTGCCTCTGCGACAACCAGATCCTTAGGTGCAGACCAATCAAGTAGCCGATACCTTACACCATTCTCTTCAGAATTAGAACCATCATCACTTTCATGCTCACAATAAAAACATGAACATAAGATAAATTTGCATTCAATATAGTATGTTGAGAAGAATAACATGAACAATTATATGTTATAAACAAAACTCACATTTTCCCAGTTAAATCACAGACTACTTTCCGCAAGTCTTCAATCCGGGTTTGCATGATCAGCTTGGGTAGCTTTAAGTGTATCAACTTGTGAGTCACTTACCTGTAGGAGTGCCAGCTTAGCGGCAGTAACACCTCTGGCGAGTCCTCTAATTCTGCCAGGTTTGTCTCTCCGCAATACTTGACTAACAACATCTTCTTTAATACTCGTTGTTGCTGAGGAGCCCATGTCACTATCAATAGTCCTTATTTTTTCCTAACAAACCAAATATTTGAAAATTATTAGGAATATTAAAGTCCACCAAACACTAGATATAAAATGGATGATTTCTTACAATAGTCTCGGCAAATTCTGAATTCACATATCTTCCATCTGAATGTGTGTGTCCAGCTACCCAAACTTTTGCTTCTGGTCACCTGTTTATGATCAGAACTATTCTGTTTCTACAATTGACAACACAAAACATTCATAGAATAAGTACAAAAACTATCATAAATTCCATCAAATAAATCCAGTAGGGTAGCTATACCACCTTATGAGCTAGGCATGTCATGCCTCGACGGATGGTTGTGTGAGGAATTTGAGCCTTCCCCAAGCTTCTGTACCTATCACTTCGTACCTAAATTAAAGTTTCAGTTTAGTTAGATGAAACTCACAAATAACCATTAACATTAACTGAAGTATTAGATCCTAATCAACCTTAAATTCATTGTTGGTTTTACACTTCACCCAATTATTCCAAGCTATGACAGATTGGATGTTGCTTGGCTTTAACTTAAGTCTTTCAGTCTTGTCTTTGCAGCTCGGACTTCAGAGACGAGTCTTGACTTAGAAGACCTCCACAAACAACCCATTTGCTTGAAAACAGTCTCTTTTTGCCAAACTTCTTTCAAACTGAACCTTGCCTAGAATATATAAGTTCAAGTCATTTAAATTTCAACTAAAAATAAGATGACTACTATGAAAATACCTGGATTTCTTCACATAGGGTGTCACTAGTCTCATCAGAAAACTTCCTCCAATCATCTAATAGTACAGACACATGTTCCCTCACAAGAGGACCAAGGAAAGAGGAGCGTGTAACTGAACCAGGGCCAACGTGTTCACCTGTAGATGTAAATTTAACATCTATCTTATCGTGAATCTGTTTTGCAACTTTGCTCATCCTAGTTTGTCCTCTTGTTTTCCTTTTCTTTGTCTCTATCTCCTGGGTCCGAGTTTCCTCTGTGGAAGGTTGGACATCACCCTCTGTTGCTGCCTCTTCTTCTCTTTCACCATCCACTTCTGTAGTTGCAGGCTGCTCACCATCTTCCTCTTCTTCAGCCAAGTCAGAAACAAGTACACTAGCCACACTCCCTTGATTTTGTAGTTCATCAATCTCATTCACAAGTATTTCATCAATAACATCATTTCTAGATGTGACATTACTCTTTACTCGTCTATGGATTTAGAGTCCTACAACGAAAGGCAAATCCACGCCTTGTTGACGAAGACTACGCCGGGGATGGTGCTTAAGTGACATCTTTGACCACCTGATGGAATGATAAAACCAATGAACAAATATCAGAAGCAAAACAACACAACAAAACAGATTATAAACAAAAGAGGAAATATGACTATCTAACTTACTCTCTCTCGCATCTGACATATCAACACATTAACACATCAAGAACAAATCTGACAATCTAACTCAATCTCTCTCGCATCAGACAATCTACTATAACGAAGACCCATTAACAAACAAATCGGGTAAACAAGAGTTTAAATCTGTCAATTTGAGATTTTGATTGTGAAAAAACAAACATGCATGACCCTAAATCTATCAATTGTCAAAGCTGATTTAAAACGAAATAGATAGTTATTTGGGTGAGAGTGAGTTGTAGGGTTACTGTGAGAGGCGACGGTGAGAGGTGAGAGACGACGGCGACAGTGAGAGGCGACAATGAGAGGTGAGAGACGACGACGACATTGGAAGGCGACGGTGAGATGCGAACGAGTGTGAGAGTCGACGGCAACATTGAGAGCGGCGACGTCGACTGATTTTCGTGAGAGTCGACGGAAAGAGTCGTGAGCCAGATGCGAGAGAAGGTGAGCTAGCTAGGTTTGAGAGTTTAGAGAGGAAGAGGAAACTACAGTTCGAAAAACGAGGCAGCTAGAAGACAAGTTTTTGGAGATGAAATAGAAATAGTAATAAGCGAACTCGTGATCAACGAGACAACACTTGCATCTCCGGAAATGAGGCAAGTAGCTTGGGCACGACTATCAATGACAAAGAAGAATATGAACTTAGACGGATTAAAACATCTCGAAAAGAAAAAACTTTCGGTTCAGAGTTCATAGTAGCCTTTCTTGCAAAAAATGAACCTAAAAACTTTAGGGAAGCAATGTCTATACCAGACGCTCCTTTTTTGAAGGAAGCCGTGAATAGTGAGATAGATTCAATTCTTTAAAATAATACTTATTAGATAATCGACCTACCGCAAGGGTTTAAGGTTCTTGGGAATAAATGGATTTTCAAACAAAAGTTGAAAACTGATGGGTCAATCGATAAGTACAAGGCTAGACTTGTGGTGCAAGGTTTCCGGGAGAAAGAAGGGCTGGTTTCTTTGACACATATTCTTTGTTACGAGAATAACTTCAATTAGAGTGCTAGTAGGAATATATCAGCATTAAGAGATTTAGAGATCCATCAAATGGATGTAAAAACAGTTCTTCTAAATGGTGATTTAGAAGAAGAAATTTTCATGAAACAACCTGAAGGGTTTATAGTTCCAAGACAAGAACAAAAATTTTGTCGTGTAGTGAAATCATTGTACGGACTTAAACAAGCTTCTAAATAATGGCATGAAAAATTTGACAATGTAATGATGTCAAATGGCTTCATCATAAATGAATGTGATAAATGCAATATGTCAAAAGTACCCCTCATAGATAAATTTTGCTATGTTTATATGTTGATGACATGCTCATTATTGGTAGCAATAAAGATGTGATCACTCAAACAAAGAATATGCTAAGCCGTAAGTTTGATATGAAATTTATGAGACTAGCCAACGTAATTTCAGGAATAAAAATTATTAGGCACATCGATGGTCTAATCTTATCACAAGAACATTACACATAAAAGATTCTTGATCGGTTTAAGAACTATTCAAGCAGAACTACAAAAACTCCAGCTGACTCTCATATTCACTTGACGAAAAATTAAGGTGAACCGGTGTCACAAGTGGAATATGAAAGAGTGATCGGAAGTCTTATGTACTTAACAAATTGTACTAGACCCGCTCTTGCGCACTGAGTAAATGTACTAAGTCGCTACACAAGTAATCCAGGTCATACTCACTGGAAGGCACTAACAAGAATATTGAATTATATTCGATGTACCAAAAGTTATGGGTTGCACTATAATAGAGAACTGTCAGTCCTAGAAGGCTATAGTGATGCCAATTGGATTTCTGACTCAAAGAACTCAAAGTCGACTTGTGGATATGTCTTCACATTAGGTGGTGCAACAGTATCTTGGAAATCTTCCAAGAAAACTATCCAAGCTAGATCAACCATGAGTTCATAGCTTTAGATAAAGCCTCCAAAGAAGCAGAATGGCTTCGGAATTTTTCGGAAGATATCCCGATGTGGGAAAAACCATTGCTAGCATTGCGTATACATTGTGATAGTCAATCGGCTATAGCTAGGGCACAAAATAAATTAAACAATGGTAAATCTCGCCATAGTAGAAGGCGACACAAGACCATTAGACGATTGATCTCGACAAGTGTAATTTTGTTAGAATACATCAAGTCAGCCGATAACTTAGCGGATCCTTTCACTAAAAGCTTAGCGAGAGATCAAGTTGTTAAATGATAACACTGTATTTTACTCATTTTAGGTATATGTTTATCATCATTTAGCTTTGCCTTTGCTCATTGTATCATGTCATTTTGCACCATTTTAGCTTATTTTGCATACTTAGGCATATAGGATCATCTTGCATTCGCATTGCATGTTTTGGTGTGTTTTCAGGTGCAGAAGGAGCTAAAAAGGGCTCTACTCGATCCATTCACTCGATCCAGGCAGCTACAGAAGAGGCATCAATTCACTCGACCTCTTTACTCGATCCAGGATGCTACAGAGGAGGCTGCAGTTTACTCAACCCTCTTACTCGATCAAGGCAATCTCAGATGAAGCAGAAGATTGATCTACTCGCCCCTCCTACTCGATCCTCTACTCGACCCATTTACTCGACCAAGGGTGACCAACTCTACAAGACTT
>Ga0041059_1000355_pt1 | contig 33381 bp, 22 predicted proteins | sample AraColnosormetaG_FD_56232 | JGI IMG/M metagenome (GOLD analysis project Ga0041059, IMG submission 56232) | Arabidopsis roots microbial communities from North Carolina, USA - Col MF nosort | ecosystem: Host-associated > Plants > Roots > Unclassified | place: USA: North Carolina | collected...
GATCTCTNTTTTTTTTTTTTTTTAATATCAGGAAGTTCTGGATCGAAACTTGTAATCCTTCCAGGCCCGAAACCACATCGTATAATATTAGTTTCGTTCCAAGCGTTACTCGAACCGATGAACTCTAGCTCCGCCTAGGATCTTTACCAATTGAGCTAACGACACTTGGTTTTTTCTCTCAGATCTCTGTTATGATCTTTCTAATTTTCTTTGTACGTCAAAAACATATATTTTCATGTTTTAATAATTTTCCTATTGCATAGAATCACAAGGAAACATATATAGTCAAGACTTGAAAATCATCCATTCGAATCTAATGAGAGTTTGAAAAGAGTCTACCAAATTACTCAATTGTCAAAAGCCGAATCATATAGGATAATGATGGCTAACCAAAACCAGGAAATTCAAGTCACATATAGGATAACTAAGAATTAGTGAGTTATTAAGTCTCAAAAATTAGAACGTCGTTTATTTATTTTGTCGTCAATTTTGCTATACTTCTATGGTTGTAGTATTGTTTGGGGTCAAATATATCAACCACCCCGCTCTTTACATAATTAACTAGGTGTTGTTCCATGTCTTGCGTACGTACGTCAGATTCATTTTAAATATGTGGTTTAGACATGTGCATGTGAAGAATACTTTCCGTGAAGAATACTCCCTTTAACGAAGACAATTTGGTTATAACATAAATACATAATTTGAAGTCTAGTTGCGATGGTGTTTGAAATGGTCTTAATTATAAATCACAAATTTGGATTGTAATTGATGAACATGGATTTTGAAATACTTGATTGAAAAGGAATCTATGTCACGTAGCTTTTTAACGAGTCAAAGATTGCACAATCGAAGCTACAAGCAAAAAGTTGTGAATAGCTGTATGCAAGACGTAGACGTTGCATTGCGAAGGAAAAGGAAGTCTCTATAAATTGGAAACCTTTGAAAATTCTAATCAAAGCGATCATTATATAATTATGATAACTCACAACTCGAGTTTTAACCCAAATACGAACTTACTTAACCGCGCATATTGGACAGTCAAATGCATGTTAGTAAGTCATAGCCAAAAGGGTCACACACCAGAAAATATTGGGGTACGTAGAACTTAAGTAAGACGAAATAAGTTTTTTTTTTGCCTTCGTTGTCAGAAAAGAATATCAAAGCATTATGCATATTTGCATGAATTCATGAATGTACAAACACACAAAGCACCAATAATGGGATTAAGAGTTGAAATCGTTCTAGAAGTCATATAACGAAATTAGATCAATCTTCTTTCAAAAAGTATAACCTAAATAGTTCAAATATATATGAATCATGTGCCATCCTTTGGATGAGAGAAATTTAAGAAAAGTTAAGTCGAAGTTGACCAGTTCACAGAAAAAAAAAAACAGCTAAACATTAACATTGATTAGCCAAATATTTTTTGCTCCTCTAAGTTACTATACGCATTTTAATTAAAATTTAGGTGATCAATCAAATATTAGCACGAAGATCATCCTAGATGGAAAACTAATTGAATAAATCTCTAAATCATCATCTTTAATCTAACAAGCAAAACAACTCCTTGATAATCCTAACCCCAATTGAGGATCTAACTTAGTCATAACAAAAGAACATAAGAAATAAATATAGAAGAAATATGTTAAAATATAAAATAAAAAATCCAGGTTTTTTTATTTTTTTGGTTTTTAAAAAGTTAGGTTTCATAAATGTTTTTAAATAAAAAGTGTAGAGTCAAAGATTCGATTCACCAAACTATCTCTTTGCCTTTCTAAGAACCAGAATAAAATACAAATTAGTTGAGGTGAAATGATATGGTGTAATTTTGTTTTTTTATTTTCTTGGTCCACAACATAATATGAATAATAACACATGAATGACACTAACACAGACCATAACTCACACCAATTTAGTATAATTTGTTAAATATATTTGCTTAAAGGTTTTTGTAGTGAGAAGTTACACATGAAAAGTACATAAATAAATAAAAAAATTACACAAAAAGACCTTCTTTGCTGTCGATTGAATTAATAAACATGTGCAAATTAATGTAAATATAGAAACACGACACAGCCAAAAAGAAAATAACATTTTCTTAGTGGTCCACAAATGACAAATTAAGTACATACAACTTCTTAGATAGAACCAAACGAAGAGAGGGGAAAACAAAATTACAAAATAAAAAATATTATCTATCACGTGGAAACAAAATGCATGAAACTATATATGGGGTAATAGCCTAATAGGAATTAAAAAAACAAAAAAAAACCTAAACAAAAAAAAATCCATAAGTTATACACAAAATGTATTTGGCTTGTCTTGTGTCCAGATTCTTTATAATGTTAATGGTACTTTTTCTCTTTCGTTGAAGGCATCAAAGATGGTTTGATAGTGTTACTTTTTTGTTGTGCAAAAGAAAAACCTTTAGTCCTATTATCTTCCATTATCTTTGTATATTTTCACTATAAAGTCGATATAAACGTTCTTTATTGTGAACTGTAATCTTTCTGTATTATTGAACATGCGTTAAAAGAAATTTTTTTTTGCAAACCTTTCACTTTCATCAATTTAATTTTCAATTCAATTAGTGGTCCTACGTACAAAGTAGTTGTACAGTATACAACTTATTAGATAGTATGGCGAGACAATAATTAGAAAAAGATTGGACTGCTTGAAAATTAAAGGAAAAAAGATTCATAGCAAAATCGTAAGTAAATAAAAATTATTACTTCTTATGATGAAGCAAAATGTTTGGGATATGAAATAATATGAACAAAAGAAAAAATCATTAAGTTCACAGTTGAATAAGTGGTGATGGTCTAACGGTTTTTTAAATAAATGAAATATATTTTAAACACGATATTATCAACGATTGATATTTTATTAGTTTTAAAAATGAATACTTAAAATCACTAGTTAAATTCTATTTTTCTTTTAAATCTTAAATCTTATAACAAAAATCCGAAATTGCTTAACTTTTACATACAAGTGTGTTTATAAATTTGTAGAGTTTTGATTACTCAGATTGGAGATATCTTGCTAATGATATTTTTTCTTCTTTGGGATGTGTTGCCTTCTTCGCTAAAGGAGAGAGAACCCCATTTGTGAATTCTGACGTCTTCGGAAATGTAATGAGGCTACATTTGACAAACTTAAAAATTGCTCAGAATCTTATTTGCTCCTAAACCAAATGATGGAGAAAACAGTCTTTTACGGTAATTTTTATCTTTTTCTTGTCTAATTTTTCTATGAGATTTTTTATTTAAATAGTCAGTTATAAACATTAAAATATTACTTGATATTTTGAAAATTAAAATGATATATGCTATGAAATAATTTTGATTATTTTAAATATATCATCTGTTAAACGGTCGTCCAATATTAGTATAGTACCACTTTCTCTCTACAATCTCTTTAGCTTTATATACATTTTTATAGGTTTTCTAAACGTCTTTGTCCCACAATAATCTCTCTAAGTACATTTTTATACATTTTCTTTACAAATATTTGTATACATTTTATATACGTATTTTTCTATGCTTAAGAGTTTTGGTTTACAAATAATATAAATAATTGAGTATGTGAATCCGACATCCACGAGATAGTCTTAATATAAGTGACAATAGTTTTAAAATATAAGTAACAAAAACTAGAAATATGTTTTTTGCAGATTTTTTGAATTAAAAGCATTTTATGCAATTGATGATTAAAAGATTCAATTGAAAAAATCTCAAACTTGTTTTTCTTTTATCATGTAATAAAGTTGTAGTTCCACTTGAGAATATGTTTTTTTTTTCCTGATATATGCTTCGCAAATTACATATATATCATTTTTTAAAAATGTTACATATCACTTATTAATTTTTTTAAAAACAATTAACGATTTATTAATTTATCGATTTATGTCATTTTTTACATTGTTTCAATTTGAAATCGATTTTTTTTTATTAAATTATAAAAATGATTAATTTATTGAGTATTAATTTATAGAGATTTTATTCTATATAACATTAGGTGGAGAATTACATTTATATTCTTCTTACCTTCATATTAGGTGGAGGATTACATTTATATTCTTCTTACATAAGATAAGAAAAAGAACACGTGAACTACTGAACACGTGAACGCGTGATCCACCACCGGTTCGTTCTGCAATACCGTCTCAAGTATAAAACTAAAAATTGATCGACAAAAAAAAAAAGACTATATATAATGCCTCCCAAGTCTCTTCAGTGTCATCAAAGTATAAAGTAAAAACAAAGACTCGAGTTAATATGTCTAGTACTGAAGAAATGTCATCAGTCAAAAACACAACTCAGGTTATTGGCGTTGACCCATCCTCCACCGTACGAGTTACCATCGTTCAATCTTCCACCGTCTATAATGATACCCCGGCCACTTTAGGTAACTAATTAATCCATTAATTATTCCGCTATATATATATATATTTTTTTTTTTGATATGTAACATTTATCAAAACGTTCCATCTCAAATTGTAGACAAGGCGGAGAAGTTTATTGTGGAGGCGGCGAGCAAAGGAGCGAAGTTGGTGTTGTTTCCCGAGGCGTTCATCGGCGGTTATCCTCGAGGTTTTAGGTTTGGTTTAGCGGTGGGAGTTCATAACGAAGAAGGGCGTGATGAGTTTCGTAACTACCATGCTTCTGCTATTAAAGTCCCTGGTAAAATCATCCGTTGACTCTATTTTTTTTTTGTATCTCAGTTTGTAGTTTCATTTTATTATCTTGTTTAAGTAAATTGATATTTTGATAGATTTGGGACTAATTTATCAGTAACATTGAACAAAAATCTTCAATTATTATGTGCTTATCCCCGAGTACGACTATTTCAAAATCACCACCCGATCTTATCGATTTTGTAAGATTGGATATGAATGATATAATTAATATTCAGGATCCGTTAGAATCGGATCCATATGTTTAATTGTATATAGTATTACACTTCATTGTCTTTTTACTTTTGGCAACATATGATACTCTGTTATTATTATTATTATATATATTTTTCTGTCAATACAACATATAAAGAGTTTCTTACAAAAATTACAAAAGTGTTTTTAATTTTTTTCTCTGTCCACATCTTGTTTGTTTTCTGCTTGTCTTGTTTTGTTTGATTTTAACGTATCCGGATTCGTTGCTACCCATAAGGGTTCGGAAATCCGGATTATGGTTTTTATTTGGTTATGCATGTTAGCTGCTGTTGTTGGAGTCTTAAGGACAGTTAAATTTTATTTGGAACAAAGTAAACTTAACTCTTAGGAAAAACATGTTTCTGCTTCATGTAGAGTTCTCTGTTTTTGTCACTATGAGTGTTATAGCTCTAGTTTAAGTGAGCACTCTCAAAGCTTGGATCACAAAATGATTATTTCTTGCATATGTTTGGTACTCTTGTAAATGATGTAATGAATCTACAGGCCCTGAAGTGGAAAGATTGGCTGAGTTGGCCGGGAAAAATAATGTGCACTTGGTAATGGGGGCTATAGAGAAGGATGGTTATACACTCTATTGCACAGCTCTTTTCTTCAGTCCACAAGGTCAGTTTTTAGGTAAGCACCGTAAAGTCATGCCCACATCTTTGGAACGTTGCATATGGGGTCAAGGGGACGGATCAACCATCCCCGTTTACGACACTCCTATTGGCAAAATCGGTGCTGCTATTTGCTGGGAGAATAGGATGCCCCTCTACAGAACTGCATTGTACGCTAAAGGTCAGCTTTACAATGCAATGTAGCTTGACATATCCGGCTTGTAAAGTAAGATTCCTAATAAATATGCGCTTTTTGGTGTGCAGGCATTGAGATTTATTGTGCACCTACTGCTGATTATTCGTTGGAATGGCAAGCATCGATGATTCACATTGCGGTAGAAGGTGGATGTTTCGTGTTGTCAGCGCACCAGTTCTGCAAGCGTAGAGAGTTCCCTGAACATCCTGATTACTTGTTTAATGACATAGTAGACACTAAAGAACATGATCCTACTGTCTCCGGAGGTGGAAGTGTCATTATTTCACCTTTGGGAAAGGTTCTCGCCGGACCAAACTATGAATCAGAGGGTCTCGTCACAGCTGATCTTGGTATATATATACACTCTTCTAGTCTTCTTTATATTCATCTTAGGCTATCGAAAATGTTGACTTTTTAAGCTAATCATATTGATAACGTTATTTTTTTCATCAAGATCTTGGTGATATAGCAAGAGCCAAGTTATACTTCGATGTGGTTGGACATTACTCAAAGCCAGATATTTTTAACTTGACCGTAAATGAGCACCCGAAGAAACCGGTTACATTCATGACGAAGGTCGAGAAAGCAGAGGATGAATCAAACAAATAGTCAAGATTTGCAATTCGTCTACTGAAGTTAAGTCAAGTTCGAAATGTTTTTTTTTCAGTTTTAAAGTTGATGTTCAAGTTTATTTTTCTTTCTCTTCAATAATGTAAGAGGACTATTTCGATATGTTAAAATAAAACCAATTGGTTCTCTCCTCTTGTATTCAATTGTCGTGTAATAATGTTTTGTTCAATTCGAGTGTTGATTAAGTTGTATTCTTTATTTTTCCTTTGCATGTCAAACACAGATTTTTTGCTGTTTAAATAAGTTGCTAGCTAAGTCTAGATGTGAGTTTGAAAAGTCACTACAAAACTACTTAATTAATTGTCTATTGCAGAATCAGAATTGAAAACACATATAGGAGTAGAACTAATATATATCATGAAGAAGTTTTCTCAGAATGTAGTCGGTGATTTCCAACAAAAATGTTATCGGACCTTCGTTGAATATTTTGACAGATCTCAACCAATCGCTCGATCTTCCAATGTAGTTGGTCGTGTGTAATTTTCGATAAATTTCAACGTTAATTGTCGTCGGAATATGATCCATCTTGCCATTGTCAACATCTTATATGCATGAAAACAGGAAATATAATTATTATACATTTAATTAGTAATTTCAAAAACTAGAAACTTTAGTGAGCAAATTTAAACGACCATTTCGTCTTTAGGCCTATTGAATGTTTTGGCATCGTTGTTGTTGTGCATTATAATGGCTCACCCCAGTCTTTGGTCTGATGTGTTTCTTTATTTGATATTCTCGAGCAAAACTAAGAAGGTTCCAAGATATTTCAGTTTGTTTGGATAACAAGTTAGGTTTTTGCTTAAGAACGAAGAATAAGAGCTTAGGTTTTATTTATAGATTTAGAGATCGTAATGGAAGAGAAATGTATTTCCAATATATTCAGAACTGAGATTACAAGCGTTTAAATAAATTACACACACTATCTTAGAGGATCTATGGAGATTATATCTACATCACAACAAACTAAGAAAACCGAAATATATGGAACAACTTCTTGTTCTGTTTTATTGTGTAACTCACCGCATAATCCGCTCTATTATTCTCCCTCAAGTTGGAGCATGCAGGTCATGGATGCCCAGCTTGATGCAGAATTCTTCGAACTCCCGTCTTCCCAACGGTTTAGTGAAAATGTCTGCAAGTTGTGAGTCTGTCTTGACATGTAACAAACGAATGTTTTTAGACATAACCTCATCTCGCACAAAGTAACAATCAATCTCCACATGTTTAGTGCGCTCGTGAAAGACTGGATTAGTGGCAATGTGAACTGCTGCTTGACTGTCGCAGTAGACTTGCATCGATTGAGTGTGTGGAGCTCCCAACGCCGATAAAATCATCTTTAGCCAAATTAATTTATGTTTCAAAAACGCCATTGCTCTGTATTCTGCCTCAGCAGAAGAACGACTCATTGTTTTTTGCTTTTACGTTTTCCATGAACAAGAAGTTGTTCATGCGATGAGTTACACAACAAAACTGAACAAGAAGTTGTTCCAAATATTTCGGTTTTCTTAGTTTGTTGTGATGTAGATATGATCTCCATAGATCCTCTAAGATAGTGTATGTAATCTATTTAAACGCTTGTAATCTCAGTTCTGAATATATTGGAAATACATTTCTCTTTCATTAATTGACCAAGAGAAATCAGATTTGATTGAAAATCCTCAACATAATAAACTGAGTGAAGATACATTAACTCTCGACTTTCTCTCTCAGACACGATTACCAAGGCACCTTATCCAAACAGCCTTTCCGACGTCGGTGAAGTCTTTGCTCGTAGGCGCCGGGATTCCAGTTGCTTTTTCATTTTGACATCGCATCCTCTCTTTAGTTATCTTCTGTACTTTTCCCCTTTGATGTTTTTCCCCAATTTGTTTTCTCTGTTTAATCCTTCTCAAACCCCTTTGAACACTTTCTACCACCTTGCAATTGCATCGCATCCAGGCTGCTATTTAATCACAAGCGACAAAGGAAGGATTTGGGATCTGACAAATCACGCTTCCCTCTTTTACCTCGCAGCTCTCTCCACAGATCTTTTCCTCTGGGCTATTGTATTTCATGCCGGAAAGGATCCAAACTCTTGGAGCTATGCTTTTGACTCGGGCCAAGGCCATCGCCTGTTACCGCAGATCCGTCATGCATCGGTGTTGATCTCTGCGTTGCAAATCTCATCGTAATTCACGGACGGTGGCCACAACCTCCTCTCGATCTGGCAATCCACAGTGAAACTAGGGTTTTCCCCAGTGGACCTTGTTTCCAAATTTGACCCATCCCATCCAAGAAGGCCCAAACCCATCAAATATGCAAAAAATTCAAAGCCTAATACTCTCAGGTCTGTTTTCATAAGCCCTATGCTAAGCCCAAAACTTTACTTGCGTCGATCTTCTTTACTCTGTGGTTGTGACTCCATCGAAGAGAGGTATCACCATTAACGCTTTGGTCTTTCATTTACTCTTTGCAAACCCTGGTATTTGTTGCTCTTAGGGACTTGTGGTATGTTTACGAAAGCTTGAAGATCTATAATCTATCTATCTCGAATCGTCCTTGCTGGTGGTTTAATTGTTGTCTTGTTCTAACCTTTCGTTAATGACCAATGTTCCCCAAGCAGTTCTTATGTCGTTTACAAGTTTTGTACCTTCATCACCATCTCCATCATCCAGATCCTATGCTATCCAATGTTTGGATCTATCTATCGAAGTGATCTCTACCTTCCGCTTTGGGTTTTAAAGCCTCCCTCAACCGACTATAGCACCATAGTCTCTTGAATCTCTGTCATAGCATTATTGTGGGTATCGCAACGTGTCCTGACGAGAACCTTAACCTTGATTCATTCTTCAACGTCGCAGCGTCTTTCGACCATGACCAATCTATCGTCCTTCAAAGAAGACCTCTCGATTCACCGTGATCTCACTTGTTGCAGTGCGCTTCCAAGCCCTTGTTCCAAAGTTCTCATGGATCTACAATCGAAGACCTTTATCTTTCTTGTCTTGGCATTGGGGAACGTCATTTATTGTATGGAATTATGTTCTGGGTTTTCTAAAACTCTTTCCTCTGTACTTGTTCTCGTTCTTTAATGAAAGCAAGTTAGTTTGATAAAAGAAAATAAAAAAATAAAAAAAACAAAAAAAAACTGAGTGAAGTATCAAAGTTGGCCCAAGCCGTACTCATCCTTCTTTTACTGACAATCTTTGCCTACCATCAGCTAATAGAACACTAACTGGTTGAATATCCTTAACATCTGTTAAATGATGCGAAGCACCTGTATCCATTATCCAAAGGTTTACGTACCAGTCAATTTTCAGATTCGTTGACCTTTCCAGCATTGAGAAGAGTCTTTATCACCTTCCATTGTGAGTCACTGAATCCGCTCACACCATCTGTGTCTCTGTCCGTTACCACATAGTTTGAGCTTTCGTAGCTCACAGGCTCATGCACTTGGACATCATTAGCATATGAGACATTGTTACGACCTCTCCCAGCCGCTCTATTATGTCCTCCGTGGCAACGTCCGTGACTCGATGATGTGCAAGATCTTGGCCTGTCTCCTCACCACTCGGGGTACCCTATCACTCCGTAGTTGCTTTCACTCGAATGACTGGCGTGATTACAATGTTTACAAAACATTGTTGGTTTGTCTTCCTTATGAAATTGTTGAGTTGTTTGGACCGCAAAAAGCATTCACGTCTTGGCTTTCGTCGACGCCCTTTGTACAATTCCTCACTAAATTCTCCTCTTGTCTCACAATGTTATAAACCTCCTCCATGGGCTGAATCGGTACTCATGACACCAAGGTAGACCTCACTGTTCGAAAAACATTGTCATCAAGTCCAAAGAGGAATTGATGCTCTTTGTCATCTTCACAGTCTTTCTCATGCAACTCACCAAGATTGCATTCACATTTACCACACTTGCATACTCTCAATGGTCGATAAGCTGCCATACTATCCCAAATGCGAGTAAGCTTTCCGAAGTACGCTTCAATTGCAAGTCCTCTGTGCTTGCAACACGCCAATTCTGCCTTGATTTGTTAGATCTTTGGCCCATTCATGACAGAAAAACGCTTTTTGAGATGATCCCACAAGTCCTTAGCTACATCTCGATGGGAGATGTTCGATTTCAGATTCGAATCAATCGACATCTTGATCCATGACACGAGGAGTGCCTGAATCGTCCACCAGTCTTCAAGGTCTGGTGATCCTTCAGCCGGTCGAGCTATAGATCCGTCAAGGAATCCAAACTTCTTTCGTGTAAGGAGAGACGTCTTCATTCCGCATGCCCACTCATCATAGTTCGTTCCCTGGAGCAGAGGATGCGAGATCACGACTCCTGGGTTGTCGGCAGCAGTCAAATCGTACGGAGAAATCGTTCGTCGGACCTCCGTGGCTGCTGGTATCGTTGTCGGGTTGGGTTGGTTTGCCGTCGAAAACAAGAAAAACAGAGTTTAGATTGAAATTTCAGGCTCTGATACTATATAGATTCAGAGATCGTAAAGGGAAGAGAAATGTATTTCCAACATATTCAAAACTGAGATTACAAGCTTTTAAATAGATTACAAACACTATCTTAGAGGATCTATGGAGATCATATCTACATCACAACAAACTAAGAAAACCGAAATTTATGGAACAACTTCTTGTTCTGTTTTGTTGTGTAACTCACCGTATAATCCGCTATATTATTATTTGGTAAAAATTGCGGATCTTTTACATACAAAAGACTCCCTATTTTATACAAAAGAGACTATTTCACGATATATAATACTTCCTTCTTTCCCAAAACGGATATATTTTATTCTTCTTGTTTTTTTCGATTTTAGTTTTATCTTTTCTATTTTTACTAAGCAGTCGAGTCCGAACTTAATTTAAATTTGTTGACCGATCTTCACGAATCTCGGTCCATCTACAAATAATGTTTTCTCGTAAAATTTTATTTATGTCAAATACGGATCTTTTGTGTTTTTCACTATTTTAAATGTTTGATAAGGTGCTAAATTGATGACTGAATACTATTTAAGTTTGAAGTCACTACAAAGTGGCTAATTTGTCCTTAGCAGAATCAGACATTATATAGTGACAGACTAACCAAAACCAAATGAATAGAAATAAATAAGTAACATGCAATTATTTGAACGTCAAATTAAGATATTGCTATAGCAGTATAGGCTTTTCCTTTCAAGAAGGGGTTTCCGATTTAAGGCATAAAGAAAGAAAAATTACGAAAGACTAGACCAAGCTTTAGTGTTTTGTTTGGCTAGCAACTAGCAAGGCCAAAAACATATAGTAGTACTAGTGTAGTGTAGTTAGTTACATCTTGACTCTTGTAATGGTGCAGTAGTTGTGGGTTCAGTGGTTGAGAGATACCGATTCAATTCCTCTTTGAATAAAGCAATTCCATTGAAGTTTTGAATCAAAACATATTATTTAACTATTTTATTAGTTTTTTCATAATAGCTACTAAATTTTTATGCATAAACAGATAAAAACACAAAAGGAAACCAAGTAAGAGGACGGCGATCCAGCACGCCGCCGTCTCCATAGCCGTTTCTTTCCCTCGCCGCCACTTCATCTCCGCCTTCGCGGTCTTCCTCTCCATATATTCTATGTACTTCTCTTTCCCTTCTTCTTCCCCTCCCGCCCTAAACCTACGTTTCATCCCCATGGCCGCCACCAAAATTTCCAAACTAACCTTCCCTCCTAAATTCCTCCCATCCTTGTCCTCTGCTACTAGGCTCACCTCTCTTATCTGCATCACTGCTGTCTCCTCTTCCCTCCGGTTAAACACCGCCAGCACCACCGTTACAGTGAACTCCACTTGCTCCGACCTTTTCTTGTTGCCCACGACAAAAATAGAGGAGAATTTTACGTGGACTTCTCCGGTTAACCAATGACGGTGCACCGAGACAGGTTTACGGGTTGATACATCCGCCGCACGTTTACATGTCGGGTCAATGAGTATCCAGCTCAAGGAGAGATTCTCTTCCAAGTCACTTTTCCACGTGTCATCCTTACATTGGTCCGTAACCAAAACTCTGGTCGGAATTAGTTCTTTCGGTTCGACAAGATCGACACGCATAGGTGAGCAAAGGAACCAACCAGAGACTGTCTCTGTAACATGAACCCTTGAGAAAATCACGTCATCTTTGTAGAATATATCAACGGCTGAGATTAACTCCGAGGTATCAACGGACGGTGGGAGATTGATCCCAACATCATGTTCAAGAAACGGAAAGGAATCGGAAAAAAACGTCCGGTGACCGTCGGGGAACGTTGAGATGATGCTTTGGACACGTGTATCCGAGGTAGAAGGCCATGTAGCGGAACATTGTTGCCTCCAGAGGGACTCGTCGGAGCAAAAAGAGTTTAGGTTGGAGCACGTGCAGCTTAGGGCGGCGAGAGAGGAACCGTCGAGGCGGGTTAGGATGTTAGACCGTAAAACATCGGAGGACACGGCGTTGATTCCCGGACTTCCGCCACGTGATGGTTGCTCCACCGTTGACGAAGACGAAGACGAAAGCATGAGATAAAGATTGAGTTGAAAATGCAAGAAAAGAAGAATTTATTGAATAGTCCAAGCATTTTCCATTAGTTCATTATTTATGGTGAGTAGTAGTACTATACAGATAAAATCTATTCGAATTTATAAATATATTAATTTGGGAGAATTAGCTAAAAAACAAATCTTTTCTTGATATAATAAATTAATAATACACCTAATTATAAAATGTTTTACGCACGTAGCTTAAGAAGACCGTCTACGTGGTCTACATATGTTTGTTAATTGGTTGGAATTAGCATTCTTAAATAAATAATACTATTAAACGCGTTTGCTTTTGTAGCAATACAGTTTCACGTTTTTTATATAAGAATACAAATATACAATGATGTTGACTTACATGGTCCAGTTTGTATTTTGTATATTATAAACCAAATTACCAAATATTATACACGATCTATAATGATGGGATCGATGATCTTCTCGTTGTGTAGGGAATCAATCAAACCAAACCAATCACGATCTTCTCATATTCAATATACCATGATATTGTTTTTATTTTGATCACTACCAATGGCCAAAGTTAGTTAGGTACTTACTTATCATTAATGTACAGTATAGAAAGAAACAAATCTACTTTCAGTTTTACAGTATACAATTCTATTATCATTTAAATTGCCTGTCTTGTAAAACATACAAACTTTGATAAGTAGAAACAAATCTACTTTCAGTTTTACAATACAATTCTATGAAATTTATAACTTCTTTATATATATATATATATATATATTACAAATGACTTATGTATACACAACAGGTATGCTTATGTTTTGAGAATTCGAATGATGATCTGACCAAGATGTGATGGGCATTAGCACCCAAAGCCACATAATATGTCATTATAGGTTGGTGTAGCCAGTTAGGAGAACTTGAAGATTGCGAAATCGACTTGAAAAAAAGTTAATATTTTAATTTGTATATATTTTCTTATGTTAATATTTGTATATATTTTCTTATGTTAAATAGATAGGTTTCATATTATCGAATATGTAAAAGAACTTGTCAACAAATCTTGTTATGATCATGTATAAATAGGCTAGTGTCTAGTAAATAAAAATGAGAGTGATTTGATAATAGGAAGCATCATGACTTGTGTTCATTGTTTGAAGTATTTATATACTCAATAACTAGGAATCATAATTAATTAAGCTACAAACTGAGTTATTCTATAATCTTGATCCATGAGAGAAGAAGTCAATAACGAGGAACCATAATTAATTAAGATACAAAGTGAGTTATTCTATAATCTTAATCCATGAAAGGAGTCAACTAAGTAGATTCAGCTCAAAAACAATCAAGGAAGATCAATTTTCGTCCATGGGAAAGACTACATTTAGTTATGTCTATTTTTCTCTTACGTGCACTTTAGAGTTTGATTTTCATCTTCCAAGAGTATGTTAAGCAACTATTATGGAAGAATTGCTTGTAATTACTCTATATAATGAGGTTCATGCAATGAATAAAGAAAATAAGCATGTTTGATACTTTTGGAATATTTGAGTGTGATTTTTTATTTTTCATCGATGGTGTATAATATTATTGGTTTGGTTAATGATGTGTAATATCCATTGATCAATACATGATCCGTCTTGATGCATCATATCCAGGAGGATTTGTCGAGAGTGGTTCTGATTTTCAACACCAAAAAAGAAAAATTTAATCATTATTCTAATTGATTAGTTATAATTTAGTTACTTGGTTAGAAATTGGTTGACCCAAAAAAATTTACTTGCTTAGAAATTAATAATATTAGTTAACAATTTAAAAGTTGGACAAGTAAAGTTACAAATTAAAACTAAATTGTTTTGGTAAAACTTGCATCCTACATTCATTTTTATAAGAACAAATTTCAATTACATGAAATTTATTAAAACTAGCTAATGTAAGAAAAAAACTAACTACATATTAACTTTAAAATTTTTGTTGTGTATATAAACTCTTATATTGACAGGACTTTAATTATCCTCATATTTAGATCTCCAACTACCACATTATATGTCCAATATAGAATAATCTTATCAAGTATCAAGTTTAGGTATGATTACACTTGCATTATTCTTTCTTTTACAATTGAAACGTATTAAATTCATTTTTAAAATACGAATTAAAATCTAATTGTGGGGTTTTCCACGTTTATATATTTGTAATTAGAAAATTTGAAATCGACCAATATCGCGCACTGGATAAAGTTATTGTATTAAAATATATTGATAAATAATAATGCTATCATAACATATCAAATATAGTTGGCTCTTAGCATCTTTAGTTAGGAGATAATTTTTAATTAGAGGATGTCAAAGATCAATTATATTGGATATTCTTAGGAATATAGTAATAGATGTAGAGATTTTTGTGAATTAATAATTCAGTATTCATATCCTCTATGAATATTTTATTGATATGTTGTAGATATGGTAGATTAGAGATTATATGTAATTTGTTATTCAGATTTTCTTAAGGTACAACACGCATCGTTGATTCTTTTAGTTCTTTATCAATATCTAGAAACCCCGAAAATTATATTTTGACTTTGAATGGTTACATTTGTAATAATTTCGAATATATGAACTCTTATTTATTTGAAAATCACATTAAAGGTTATAACTTTTCATTTTTAAAATACTACACAAAATGACTGACATTTGTAAACAACAAATATGTGATAGTTCCAAAGATATTTTTCCGAAGAGAGGTGAATTTTTGTTTAAAAGTTCGAGAATTAAAGGTAATATTTTTTGTTTAACACATAACATTTTTGTTATAAAAAAACAGATTAGACTAATAGATGAATAATTTCATTTGGAATACTTTTTTGTTTTTGTTTTAATAAGTACTAGATTCGTAATTGCATCCTGAAAACCATTACACCCTAACGGGCTCAGCCCAAAAAGCTCATTGTTTCGACTAAACCCGGCTAGTCCACAATGGAGAGCCAAATTTATACCAACCCAACATGGTTTATTGACCTCTGTACAAGATTAAATCCAATTTGACACTAAAAAATTATAGGGTAGGGCAAAAAATCCTAACTTAAGTAGGATCCAATCCCCAACCCAAAAAGCTCGATTCGAACTGGTTTTAGAGAAATACAAAAATGGAGTTTAGAGACTAGTTACTTCATGTATCGAGTGATACTCAATCCAAACTAAAAATGTCGAAGTTTCGGGTAATTCATATACTTTTGAGTCTTTGAAAAAAATACCTTAATCGGAACTAAACTGGAAAAATAAACTAAACCGAATCGGAATCAACGTAAATGTCAGAATGGATCCTAAACTTTAGAAATAAAAGAATTAGAACCAAATCAAAATATATCAGATATCCAAAATACTCAAAAATATATACACTCGAATAATTAAACAAATACTCAACCAAAAATCCAAAACCGAATGAACTCAAATTGATATAACCAAAAGTATAAGAAAATACTCAAACTCAAAAATTCCCGTATTCTTTTGGATATTTGGGTATCTTAAAACGAGAACCAAAATATACGAGTTTTTAATCGGTACTTAATTAACTACTCAAATTGAATAGTACTTGAATCGAAACATAATCGATTTCCTTTCGGCTCCTATATGGATTCTAATGTTGAGAATTGAAAGAACAAGAATCAAATGAATCAAAACCGGAACTAGGCCTTGGCATTCAGATATTTGGGTCAGATTTGGGTTGGTTTTTCGGATTCGGATTTTTCAGATTTAGAAATCTAGGACATGTTCGAATATTTTAAAACTTTGGGTTCAGATCGGATATTTCGGGTTCAGATTCGTGTTTACCCGAAGTATCCAAAGATAAAAAATTTTGTATCCGATTCTATGCAAACATTTGAAAATACCCTAAAAAGTACAAAACTCGAGTATTTTTTACCCGAATACAAAAGTAGCTAAAGTACTCAAAAATTTATTCACATTGAATATTTTATTCACTTAGATTATTACAATAAACATTATAAGTTACTTATCTAGGTAACTGGGTTCGAACTCTCTGGTTGTGAAGTTTAGAACACGTTAGAATATTATAAATTTTTGGGTTTCGGTTCAGGTTGAGTTTTGCAGGTCGGGTTCGGTTTAGTTCTTCCGATTCAGGTATTATCCCCATGCCTAACCGGAACCAAAATGAATACCAACTGCCCACTACTACTTTCGAGTATTTTCAAGCAGATGGATAGTTTTTACTGGTGTTTTGGGATATTTTAGATACTTTTCAGTAGTTTGGGTTGTATTTTACCAATTTTTTTAGTTAATCCAAAAACTTTTCAATATTTTTGTGTAATCCGGAACCGACCTAACCCGAACCGGCGAACCGAAATTGATATATATTAGAGTAATCCACACCAAACCAAACTAAACTAAAAAAAACGAATCCAACCTGAAATTTAGAAAAACCCAAATGAGGCTTATGAGCTTATCACCCCCCATAAACCAGAATAAAACCGAGACTCATAGTTCAGAAATGTACCGATTCAGCACTAATAAATGAACGTGCATAGATCATCTTTCATCTAAAAATTGTATATATTTTTCTTGGTAAAAAAAAAACAACCGAAAGTGAAAAAAAAAGAGAAAAACCCAGAAGTCAAATAACGATAAACTAGTGGTGACTACTAAAACTCATATAATAGCTTCGGATCAAATCCCAGATCTCTTCTCTTCTTCTTCCACATTTACACAAAAACCCTAGATCCACAACAATGGCGGAAGAGAAGAAATCGAAGCAGAGACATCGAGTCATGGTCTTCGAATCCATGTATCCCATCCTCGCTCTTATGCTTATACTCGTCGCTTGCGTCGAGCTTTGCGATGCAGCTACTGTTGTAGATGTTTATCGTCTAATCCAGTACGATATCTCTGGTGTTCCTTTTGGTTCTCGTTTCTCTTCTCTTAATCATCATGCTGCTTCTCTTAGCTTCCAACGTGGTGCCGATCTATCTCGTTCTGTACTTATACTTCCTCTTCGTGAGCTTGACATTGCTTTTGTTCAAGGTTTGGATTTTGTGGATTAGCTTAAATCGGACTTTGATTTGGATTTCTTTTGCTTAGATTTTGTTACTGTTGGCAGATTACATCTCGCAAAAGCAGTCGCTTGGTGGATTGTTGATTTTGCTTCCTCAGACGTTTAGGCCTGGGAATGTTGGTGGTGGAAGTTTAAGCTCTGAAAATGATGGGTTTAGGAGTTTATTAGGTCAACTTGAGAAGTTACTTGTACATGGAAACATACCTGTGAGTGTTTTGTTTCGTTTGTGTTAGTGAAGTTGAACAGTGTAGTACTACTTAACATAGCTTCTTATGGTGACAATTGTTTATTTTTTTATAGTTTCCTGTGTACTTCGCGTTTGAGAATGAAGAGACTGATGCTATGTTGGCTGATGTAAAGAAAAATGATGCACTTGGTCAGCAAGCTACTGCTACTACTGGCGGGTTAGTACTATCATGAAATGTTGTAGCGATATGCCCTCTGGCTAACATTTTTGTTATATACTAAGTATAACAATGCTGATGTGTGAGTTCAAAGATTGAGGAAGCTACATATTAAATACAAGTCTACTACTAGCACATTTGTATATATAGGTAGATGCTTGAAGGTGTATTGAACTGTGTATCAGTATTTGAGTATGCTCATTCTATCTACGATATTGCTCATTTCCAAGAAATGCTGTACTCATGGACAGTAATTTGAGTGTGTAAACTATTTCTTTCTGTGACTATTTTCAGATATAAGCTTGTTATCTCTGTATCAGAGCCTAGGAAAATTGCATCTCCAACCATCACAAACATCCAGGTACCTCATTAGTCATTACATATAATTTAGTTCTGATAATGCCATGACTAGCTTTGATATATCTGTCGTGTCTTCAACTATTTGCTAATTTAGTTTTGGAACCTAGGCTGACTGTATCTTAAGATGAGTAGGATTAGCATGACAGCTTGTGTAGACACCTCAGTTGTTAAACGCTGATTGTCTGGTTTTTGGTAGCATGCATATGTGCATCCCCTTGCAATGCAGCAATCGTTTTCGCTTTCATCATCTTTATAGATCAGTTTAAGATCTTCCGTTTTTCAGCAATTAGGAATTTGGTGTATAGTTCCTTCATGTTTAGTACCGTCGAACCTAGATTGAACATTATTACTTTATCTTAATATTGATCTGCCCACTCCTTGTAGTTACTATTAGTAACTGTTACTTATTGGATCTGGACATGTGCTCTTTCACCCTCTTTTACTTGTTAATATTCGATGCTTGACATACAGAACAACTAAGACGATGTGGTTTGTGTGTAGGGATGGCTGCCAGGATTAAGAGCAGAAGGAGATTCCAGCCAGCTTCCAACAATTGCTGTAGTTGCATCGTATGATACCTTTGGAGCAGCTCCGGTATGTAATATGAGTAGTGGATCTTCTTACCGTAATATCAAGTACATACCTGACAAACTTGTATATGTAGGCATTATCAGTTGGAAGTGACAGCAATGGAAGTGGGGTTGTGGCGCTTCTTGAAGTGGCTAGATTATTTTCCGTTCTGTACTCAAATCCCAAGACGAGAGGGAAATACAATTTACTTTTTGCACTAACATCTGGTGGACCCTACAACTACGAAGGAACTCAAAAGGTACTCGACCTAACTTATTGATTCTACTAAAACCATATCCTTCCTGCTTCTTCTGTTTGGTGCATTTGTAAACTTGGTTGTATCCTTCATTAAGCATCATATCTTCTGCAGTGGCTAAAGAGCCTTGATCAGAGGATGCGTGAGAGCATTGATTATGCCATTTGCTTGAACAGTGTTGGTTCTTGGGACAGTGAACTATTGATCCATGTGTCAAAGCCTCCGGATAATGCCTATATAAAACAAATTTTTGAGGTAAACAAAATAGTGCATGGATTATTGCAGTGACTAGCTATGATGATAGTTTATTGGTTAATGGATTCGTCTCTGCAGGGCTTCTCTAATGTGGCAGAAGACTTGGGTTTTCAAGTTGCTCTGAAGCACAAGAAGATTAATATCTCTAATTCACGAGTGAGTCAATACTCCACATTTTGAAAGTCTTGCGTGCACTTTTTCATCTTGATCCTGGAAATCGTAGGTTCCAACTTCCAACTGACTGTTAGAACTGTCCTGAAATTTTGATAGTCAGAATTTTCATGTCATGATCTGAAAATTCTAATGTTTTGTAGCATTAAAATTGTTATCTCCAGTGAGTAGGCACTGCCTTTACAATTTTCAAGTTCTAATTCTTTATAATAACCTACCCTTTGCTGGTTGAACAAAAAGAAAAGACCTACCTTGTGCTTAGTTATATGATATTATTTTCACTTCCTTTAATTAGCTTCCTATGCTGGGGTTATTGAGAGTAGTTTGACTTTACTATGTTCTCTCTCCGTCAATTTATAGACCCTTTCTAATTGAATTGTGTTGCTGAATTATTTAGGTTGCTTGGGAGCATGAACAATTTTCAAGACTCAGAGTAACTGCAGCCACATTATCTGAACTTTCAACTCCACCCGAGTTACTGGAAAATGCTGGAAGTCTGTCTGACACAAGGTCGCAATTACAAAACTAATCATATGTCAACCCATATCACTTTTTACTTTTCTGTTCTATCCATCAAGAATTTTCATTATCCTTCAGACTAAATCTGGCGATGCTTTTTCTGCAGGCAATTGGTGAATGAAGATGCTATCATTAAGGGTGTCAAGTTGGTGGCTGAAAGCCTTGCGGTAAGACAACCACTCAACTCAAGTACTTACTTCTTATTCTGTCGTTTATTTAGTTGGAAAGAAAATGTGTTTCAGGTTCACAAATCGTTGAAATTTGTATTCTTGTTATGTTTCCTGATAACTGACTTAAATAACATATTGTCTCCCGCAGAAACATATCTATGGTCACCAAGGAAAAGACATTAAGATTTTTGCTGATGACAGTAGTTTGGCTGTAAATCCATTCTATGTGAGATCATGGTTGGATCTTTTGTCACAAACACCTCGGGTAGCACCGTTTCTCTCAAAGAACGAACCATTAATCATGGCTCTGAAGAAGGTATATCATCTATTCTCACTCTCACCATGTTGTTTGCGGTTTCTCTCTACCTCATCCTACCCATCAATTGTATATGATTTCTGGTGTTGACTACGTGAGGTGCCTCTTGGCAGGAACTAGAGGATTATACTGCTGAAGTGAGTGTTCAACATGAATCTTTAGATGGAAGTTTCACCTTTTACGACTCAACAAAGGCTAGCCTTAATATATACCAGGTACTTTCATCAGTCTCTTTAATATTTTATAACACTAGCTTTGCTCAAACAGAGTTTATTCTTTTCTCGAACCACTGTTTTGATCCGTGTGTCTATTTTGATGTTTGTGTTTGTAGGTGGCAAGTGTAACGTTCGACTTGCTCTTGCTTCTGGTTCTAGGATCATACTTGATAGTGCTTTTCAGTTTCCTCGTCATCACAACTCGGGTAACTATAATAAACTGATTTATCGATACATATACGGGTATGTTAATTATGGAATCAAATTTAAGTGAGATTTATTTGAAATGATGACAGGGTCTGGATGACTTGATAAGCTTATTTCGCCGGCCTCCTTCCCGGAAAGTGAAAATGGGATGATTTTCTTCCTTTTCCGGTAACTTTATATTCTTCTCATACCTGCCTTTTGGCGATTCACTCTCAGATATGTTTTGTGAGTCGTTAGAATTTGAATCATGAAGAATTCAAAGGAGAAGAGGCAACAAGAAAAAATGAGTGTTCGTTGAGTTTTGGCCCCCCTTTCGACTTTTTGTTTGGTTGTATGCCTCTCTATAGGCTATATGGCTTCTGATTATTTTGCGTGGGCGGCAAAGAAAATAAGATCGAACATTGTAGTTTTTTCTTTGGTTTAAATTAGTCTTTTTCCATTACCTCGTAATTGGTCGCCCAACAAATTTGCACCAAAAGATCCTAATGCAACATATTCTTAATATGATAATTTGTGGTTAAAAGATAGGAACTTGGGGTCTTAGTTGTAATGAACAAAACGATCAGCAAGAATTAAAATGAATTTTGTAATGTTATATTGATGGCCACCCACCATCGAGCCAACCGAGCTTCCACATGACTGAGTGGCAAGATTTTTATGGCGACCTCTGCCTCCACTGAAGCACTATTGTAACAATCGACTCTGTGAGATCCAGTTGACGCTGTAGCGCATCAACCCCAACCTCTCTCCTGTGGGTCCATCTGGCCCACATATAGGTTATTGGTGCGCTTGGCGTTCTTCAAACCCAAGATCTCACTTTTTAACAACTTTTCTACATGACAAAATTAATTGGTAACAGCTTGTCCTCTGAGAAAGTTGTGGACCAGATCGGTCGATGCGCTGCAGCGCCAACTGGGTCCCATATGACTGGTTGTTACAACTTTAATGATCTCTTAACACTTCACTAAACACGATGGTATTTGAAGTTTTAACTAACACACAAAAATGCCTCGATTATTTCAGTCGACGAAATTAATTTTTGCTATTTCAACTTGAAGCAACAGAAAAAATTGCAAAATAGCAGATAACAACACAGGGATAGACCCAGAAAACACTGTCGTAATGTCGTTAAATATTGTAAAACCTTTTTTCTGAAGTATACGCCACTACAAAAAAACTGTTGTATAAATAAAAATCCACAAAAAAGGCAGAAGAATATCTAGCTCTCTCTCTCAATCTGTCTGTCTCTGCTCTCTCTATCTTCCATTGAATATAGAACTTTCTATCAAGCACATAAGAACTTGAAGAATAATTATAAAGTTTCCAACCGAAAGTATGTACAAAGGAAGAAGATTGTCTTTCCTTTTCTTCTGCTTTGCTCCAGAGGAGACTAGAGAGACCTATCAGTTCAGTTTGTGTTGGATTTGACGGTGAACTGAAACGAGAAAATCCACGTACGAAGCCCCACCCGATCCCCTGTCCTCTACCATATACGATTGGAACAACATATTTCCTGAGAGAAACAGATTACAAGATTGATCAATCTCTGCTGAACCGAAAGTGATCAATGGTTCATTAAAAAAATTAACTCACCAGCTGGATCTCCTTTCTTGCACAATTTAATGCTGCAAAAGAACGAACACGAATAATTTTATAAGGTTAGAACGGTAATCATTCCAGGAGACAAAAAAAAAGAAGATAGATAGTGAGATTTTGTTTGATACCGTAGGTAAGAACTTCTTTGCCTCCTTATTTCATTCACCACGTCATTGAACTTCTTTGATAGCTGATTATCATACTTTTGCAGCACATACTGTGAAGGAAGTAAAACACAAAGAGTATCATTTTAAGCAGGTTTCACTAACTTAAGTAAATATGTAGAAACAATCATTTTCGAGCGTGTAACATGGAATGAGCAAGTAATTCATGATCTGTTAGGTCAGGAACTATGGTCCGATTTGAATCGGAGAGGTCAATTCCGTTCCACTTAACCCCGTATGGTTTTAGTTGGAAGCCGGTATGGGCGGGCAAGTTTAGGCAAAACTCGACAATATCAAATATCACATATAAAAGTGTTTCTTACATAATGTAAGCTAAGCATCATTGGCTTGGTCAACCAATCAGGTAACAGACAGATCCTACAGAATATATATACCATGTGCTAAGATGATGATTAGTTTACCTGACTTGGAAGTTCAGCAGCTGAGCGAACATTAAAGAGCTTCTGTAGGATATCTGAATTTACTGATTCTCCAATATATATCAAACCATCTTCACCGTTCTCAAGAAAATAGACTCCCTCATCGCTAAGGTGTTCACTTTGTAATGGGATTGGACAAGGAACCACATTTTCTTCATTATCCTGATAGATTAAAGAACAATCATCAAATCTTTTGAAAGTTAGTAAATTAAGGAATGACAATACCTGAGCTATAAGTTTAGCTCCATACATTTGCATCAAGGTCATGGACAGCAATCATCCTTGGATAAACTAGCGGAATAGCCAAAGGAGTGGACAATGAAGACACATGGTTTATCCAAAATGATCGGTCATCAATTCTCCCGTCCATTCGTAACCCCACACCTTTGGTTAAGGCTGAAAAAGGAGAAATAATGAGATCACTAGTTGCATTGAAAAATGGACAAAGCAAGAATTGTACCCATAAATCACGGAACAGAGGATTAAATACATCATAATGAAAAATAATGTCTAACTTGCTCTCGCATATGACCAGTATCAAGCATGTAACAATGTCTCAAAAGTTAGTAGAAAAGGAGTACAGCAGTCCCTAAACGCTTTTAATGCAAGCACACATCTTTTCCTATTGTATATTAATATCCCAAATAAATCTAAGGCAAGAATTAGCTAGCTTTTGATTCAAGACAAGGCATAGAAAATGCCTTGCACACAAGGAGAAAACCAACCTAAAAGTTGTGTAAAATTCTTGTTTTAAATGGATTAAAAGGGACAAGGAAATACCGAGAGTATATAATGGCAAAAGCTTGAGTGCTTCAGGTAGAATAAGTTGTCCAGTTGATGTAACTGTAGCGCAGAATTTACGATAGGAATGTAGTATGGTGATGCAATCATTAGTTGCTTGCTCCTTTACCAACGGAAGTGCCTTCGAAGGGATCTCATTAGCCGCTACATAAGAAAAATATCATAAGTATAGATTATATATTACACTGAATGGTTTTTTGCGCTAATATCATTAGATGGCTAGCAGTAGAATCAGAGACTAAATAAAGAAACCTACCTTGTTTCAGCATACAAGCAAATTGGGAATCTAGGTCAGCTGAGCGGAACAAGTTACTGAGCATGTTTGTACAAGGGATTGATAAGTTAAGAACCCTAATTCTCCTTTCTCCAGATATGGTGGTATACAGAAGGGCACACTGAAAACCAAAGAAAAATCATAAAACAAACGTAAACATTTTATAAAATGAGACAGTGTACCAACATTTCAGCAAAGTAGGGTCTTGCCAAAACTATTTCGAATGGCCAATTAACATGAGTACAAAGTATACCTGAAAACCGCATTCAGCTCCATCTTGTAGTTTGTCATCATGCTTTAATGTCACCATTATAGCTTTGTCACAGTCAATCTGCATGGCACTCAAGGCTCGTCAAAAATGTAGTAAATTTATACCAAAGTGCTTCTCCAAGGTAAACTTGCAGCAAAAACATGTGTTTCCCTCTTGACTAATATTATACGTTTTAGGTAACAAAGCAACATGAACATAATGTTAGCCCCGAAACCAAAAACGAGAAATATTCATTTTTGGTATTGACACAATAAACACATACATGGAACGCATCAGAGACAATTAATCGTAAATTTTGAAGGAGGATGCACCCACCGCAGGTAGATCGATGTCAGTTGGTATGCGCTTACAGAAGTTCCCTGAGTATTCTTGCACTTGAATACCCTACAATAATCGACAAAAGTGGTATTTATCAAATAACCTCAAGCTGAAATTTGACTTGGACAGAGCTCTCTGCCACAAAACATTACCTGACTGCATCTGACTCGCATGACAGCCTCAAAACCTTGGGGCCTCGTGATATTCCATCTAAGATCGTTGTATAACTTTGGGGGGTCTGAAAGAGCTGAGAAAGGGTAATAACAATAAACCTGGAAACAATTACAATGGGAAGTTAAAATCAAAACATAGAGCTTAAAATCCATAAAAGATTCCCAGGAAGACATATCAAGTAAGAAAAACTTTCACAGAAATTTTAAGAAAGGGTGATGCTCGTGCCACAGTAATACAATAGACACATGCTTTCTTTCGAAACAATATACACATGCTTCCATGGGAAAAATAATCAAAGTATAGAGATGAGATTCCACTATGTTAACAAGTATTCTTATTGAACTATGTAAGTTATATCAATCATTAATGGAAAGAAAAGCAAGTCATTTTCAACTAAAAGAATAAGTAAAAACCTGAAATGATAAAGAATATTGAATCTACCTGTCCTCCAGTTGTTCTTGGGATCTCAGAAATTGAAGCCATGTCAACATACGCTTGAGTTGTGATAAACAAATCTACACAGACCTGAAGCATGTCTGGATGCATTAGATAGGGAAAATATTGCAACAACTAAGAGAAAGTGATACGCAGTAGATGATTGATATGCAGATGGTAACACTATTGGTTAATTTTTTCCGACATAGATCTATATTGGTATACCTGGTATTCAGCAAATTCAATAGCCATGGTCCTTAAAGTTTTGTCTGCGGGTTGTAGTAATTTATGGGCCTCCTGAAATCATAATAAAGAGGATTTACTTTTTAGTAATGGTACAGAGAAATCTTAGGAACAGAAGCCATTCAAGTTTTTAAACAAAACAAGCCAGCAAAAGAAACCAAGGAAAGCATTAAAAAAACTATAACTTCAAGACCTCTAACGCAAAGAGTCAGAATGCACAATTAGAAAGAAAAAAAATGCATATGTACTTTTTCACCCGCAGAGGCATTAGCTCTCCCATCGGCTTCTCTAGAAGAAAGTGCTCCAATGCCAACAGAAGGCAAAACTGTGGAGGAGATGGTAATCATATCATTTAAGCTATACAGGTACCAAACAGTAGACTAGTAAGAAGAAGAATGAACTGGTACTAAACAAAAAAATACATAACCATCAAAGTGAATAGATATATTTCAGGTTATTCAAGATACACAAAAGAATTAGTCTGATGGCACAAACAGAATAAGCAGACCTGATTGGAACACCATGAGCTTTCCTCCAGTGCTCTTCATCGCTAAGAATGCGGCCTAGCAGGAAAAAGATAGTAGATACATTAGTCAATGGCAGAGGAGAGTAATAGAGGTAATCTTCATCATTTGCTAATAGAAAATCGTGATTACATTAAAAAGAGATTGGCCAATTGGTCCACAAAACCAACTTAACTTCCTTTATTGTTTTTCAAAAATGATTAACCGTTTTACGCTTACTAATTAACTTGTAAAAATTAAGGATACCATCTACCTGCATCCAATTTATACTTCAAACATTTACATTAGGCAATCACATACCTTAACTGCTGCACCAAAAGCAGATTCAGGACTCTTACTTTCCTGAAACATTGTTGGGATACTTTCCAGCAAAATCTCTAGGTGTTGACGGCACTGAAATCCAGTAGAATAACAGAGAATAAGAAAGAGATTAGGAATTGACACTGTAAGAAATATAAGCAGGGCGCACCCGGAACAATGACAAGAGCTTACCTCAGATAGCTGAACAATGACATCTGTTTCTAAAGGTGTATACACATCTTGAACATCCGGAACAATGAGCATCAATGGCTGCATGTAAGCAGAACAAATTAAATTCAAATGGAATCCAGCAAAACCTTATTCTAAAAAGAGAGCACACATTCTGGAAAACTATAGCGACAGGGAAGTGCCTTTCAAGTGAGAAAACAAAACAGTATAAATTTATTCAGCCAAGTGACAGAAAAGAATCTTTGCTGCAAGATAACATCACATCAACGATACTATAGGAAGAAAGATCTCCGCAGAAAAAGATCACTCCATTTCCCCTTTTATATGGTTTAGCAAAAGAAACAAGGATATAAAATAACGTAACAAATCACCTGCTGCAGTGCACGCTTCAAATTATAAAAGTGAATTGTTGAGTCAAACGTGGCAATTCCAACAAATGTCCTAGGACCTTCCTGCAAAATGTATACAAGACTTTGTTAAAATAATGTTGAAGCAAAACATGTCTATTTAGAATCATTACTCTAGTGACCATATCCTAGCCTCATTTCCCAACTCAACTGTTTATAAGAAATAAAAAATAAAAAATACATGTCTATCACTGGAAAGAGCGAGAAGATTTACAGGAAGGTCTGAGAGGACTTGCTGGATTGCACTGCAAGCAGCTGCAGTTGCACCTGTTTGAATCGCGTTCATTGAGACATCAATGAGGAAGAAATATACTGCTGGCATTGGATCTCGTACCTGTAAAAAAGATACTGATATTTATCTTCACCTGGTTGCAATGGATAAAGTAGCTTGCTTCGCATTACCAAGCAAATATAATCATCATACATTCCTTCATAGAAACTCAATCTCTTAGCTCAAAACCAAATCTTAATTTATAAGGGTTGTTTTTAATTTGTGGATCAACATTAGTAAGAGGTCTCGCAATAACACAGAAACCACAATTTCTGCCTTAGAAAGTTCCAATCTTCTGAAAAACGAATGAAGATGAGTACTGACCACTTCGTAAAAAACTATGATGTTTTGTCTGAGAGCCAATAAAAGAAGACATCTTATAAAGGCATCACATAATTTTGACGTAAAATAGTCAGAAACGTTAACAAACTAACCATATATTCTTTTGTAGCAACAAAGTCAACAGTTCCCCTACACAGCTCAGGCCTTTCATCAGCATCCCTACGTCTACCATCTGGACCGAGATTACACTGGTAGTCACGAGGAGTCTCATCAGTGTATCCTGTGCAAAGAGAGTTGATGAGAAAATGGATCACAAAACCATTCCACATTATCAAAATCCTAAAGTGATTAGGATGATAGCAATTCAAAGGGAGTCCTAATTCTAGGTGAATTCCAAATTCACATAATATTTCCTTCAAATCAGTAAAGTAAACCAGACTTTAGTTCTCGCGTATAGTAATTATAGTTTCTTTCATAACCTGGTACTCATTATTGCACTTGATATAGCAGTAACCCATTTTATATGGCTTTTCTATACGGAAAGAGTAATAATTACCACACAAGTTACATATGAACTTCCTTCCTTGGTCAATGAACTTCATGAAAGGATTCACGTAGCCCTTACAACGTGAACATCTAACAGGGCCACTCTCACCAAAGTCCACAACCTGCACAATAACATAGGTTCATGTCAGCATGAAGTTTTTCTAAAATTCTTAGAAAGCATTGAATTCTGATTTTTTTCATCAAAACATAAGATTCTATGCTCAATTAGAAACTTATAGACTGGTCAATAATAGAAGAGAAGACAGTAAAATATAAACAGTGCAAACAACGAATGCCAAAAAGCTCTAAGTGATCAGAAAAGGCAGTATGTTAAAGAGTTTAATCAATATTACTTGGATAGGCTCTTCAGATGGATGAGAAAGCGCCATTGGTTGGACTATTAGTGCCAGTTGCATACCAGATGTAGATAGAAGATCAACAGTGCATGGGATCTATGGTGGATAAAGGGAGGCAAGGTATCAATATCCGAGGTCAAGGGGCACAGTACATAAAGAGTTACATTTGGCTCAAGAAATTTCGCTTTACAGTTACCTGATTGATTGTGCATCGCATGTAACGCGGGCTGGAATTTCCAGTGTCTCTAGTTATATAATCAACAGTAGTAGGCTTCAAAAAAGAAAAATATGAGATTCAGGGGAAATAAATAGCAGATTTACACTCTCACTTGAGATCAAACAGTAATTTCCAAAATTAGAGTTATATGACATACTGGTGGAGGATTAGCCTTATTTTCCACACGAGTTTCATACACAATTGGACTGGAGCTTGAACCTGGCCTTGGTATCTGATTAAGATCAATCTTTGAGGGGCTAGAAACAGAGGTCATTGACTGATTTTGCATTGGACCCATGCCATAGATTGAACCAGGAGTGCCAGGAGCAGAAGGTAGCTACCAATTTTCAAAGTGGTAAAGCAATCATAACGTGCAACACAAAGGAAATACATCAGTTGTGAAATAGATGAAAGGCAAAAATCTAAAGATACTACATAAATTGTCCCCTATTCTATTACTAGGCAGAAAGATCCATAAATAAAATAAATATTGTTCCCTTCTGGAAAGATCCCCAAGTCACATCAAGAATATGTTTCACTGTCATCTCTAAAGGCATCGCCTGTTTCATCAATTCAAAAGTCGACTGGGCAATTACTGCTAGACAAGAACATACATAATGAGCTTCAATGGATGTACCTGTTGTGGTGGTGCTCCATAAGGAAAGCCTCCTGGCATGGGTGGTCTGCCATAAGGGACACCAGGAAAATTTGTCGGCGGGGGTATTGAATGAGCAGGAGGTGAAGATAATGGTGAATTTCCCGTAAAAGGGCCTGCATTAGGAGGCTGTCCATATGGTGGCGGTGGAGCCATCATAGGACCACTTGTGAATTGTGATCCTCTGGGAAATGCCCCCGGACCCATCATCGGAGGAGGAGGTCCATTACTCAACGGACCGCCAGGCATGCCAGAGGGAGGAGGCCCATTGCTCAAATGACCGCCATGCATGCCAGAGGGAGGAGGCCCATTACTCAACGGACCGCCAGGCATGCCAGAGGGAGGAGGCATGGACATACCAGGTCCCATAGGTGGAGGAGAACCAAAACCAATCGGACGTGCTCCTGAAGGAGGACCAGAAGGTACACCTCCTGGTGGACCTGAAGCTGGAAAACCACCAGGCTGAGGAAATGACGAACCACCACCAACCAACGGACCTGTAGATGGTCTTCCACCAAACGGTGGCTGATTAGAAGGTGGAGCAACGGGTCTTCCAACTGGCGGAAAACCACCAGGTTGCGATACCTGAGGAGGTCCACCTGGTCTAGCCATAGCAGCAGGAGGAGGAGGTCCAGGTCTAGCCATTGGAGAAGGCCTTGGTTGTTGTTGTTGTTGTTGAGGAAAAGATTGTGGTGACTGACCAAAAGGTGGAGATGGTCTAGGACCTGAACCAGGCATAGGAGGAGGTGGCCGATTAATGTTCAAATTCTGCATATTAGCAGCTAAAGAATTGGGGTTTCCTTGTGAACCAGGAACAAAATTCGGAGGACCACCAGAGTTTTGCTGATTGTTATTAGGTCTATATGCTCCTGGAGGCACTGGAGCAGCCATGCTTGTTTACCAAAGAGATCAACAAATCCAATTTCACGAACGTTTACAAATCTACGAAAATCGAAAAATCATGATCATCAATCATCAACAAATGCATCAAAACAACAAGATCAAATTCCATAACCGTAAGCGATCAGTGATACAGAAATCGAAAATTGAAGAAATCGAAATACCTGTAAACGAAGAGAATCCTCGGATCTGTGACAATGAGAGGAAATAGGATCAGATCTGATGAATTCGAATTGAAACGATTAAGGTTTAAGAGAGATCAAGAGAGTAATCGCAATTTGGTGATGAATAAGAGCAAATGCAACGAAGATCACGAACCTGGAGAGTAGAAGGAGATTACGAGCTTTGAGTATCGATGAGTGAGGAAGGAGAAGAAGCTATGAGGGCCCTTTGAAGCTATATAATACTGTCGCGTTTTAATTGAAACTGGTAACGGTGCGTTGCATCGAACCCGAGACACTTGATATAGATCCGGTTATAATAGAACCGGACGCTCGTCTACTTTTTTGGTTAATTTTAGTCCGGTTCTCATGTTATTTGTTCGGTTTAAGTTCGGTTATATAATGAAAAGGAAAGTATATCATGTAAAGGGAAAGTATGACATAGTCTATCCAATTAGAATTTAACATATCATTTCTATTTTGTATTTAACTTGATTTCATAACAAAATTAGAAAAATTCTATTCTCTCTGTTCCTTTTTATTTGATTTTCTAGGAAAAAAATTTGCTTCAAAAAGATTGATCTTTTCCTAATTTCTATGCATAAATACCTTTATATTTCCTATTATATCTTTCTTTATTCTTTGTATTTGTTTTCAAATTTATTAGAATAAAATAAATTAAGAATATGAAGAATTTTATTTTGATGCTTAGGTTTACGCGAAATCAGCACTAAATGAAACAAAATGTTAATTCACATAACTATTATCTTGATTGTTTTATAGAGTATATGTGGAAAAACGAATGCTATTTTGATCATCACAAGTTTTTTTTTCATCATCTTCCTCTTGTTACGTTTATTCTCTTTGCTTCCATGATTAACGTTTCTTCATCTTATTATTCCAGCTATTGATTGTTTTTTCTTATTTTCCTCTCTTTGACTCAAAATTCTTTTTGATCTGTTTTTTTCAAATTCATAAAATATTTTCAAAACAAGCAATAATGGCAATGGTCAAAACATTCAATGGTCAACCAGAACAAGCAATAAGGCAGCCGATCGCCTAGCTAAAGCTCATTATAATGGCAATGTTTCTTATGTATCTCATTCTTATGTACCAACTTTTCTTGTACAAATCCTCCATGAGGATTACACATCATCACTCTAATAAAGCTTCATGTTGATGTTAGAAAAAAAAAAATATTTTCAAAACAAGATGAAGACGGAAGAAGGTTTTCATGTTAACAATTTCAAAGTTAAACATGAATTCGATTTGAACAAGTTTCATGAGATTAACGACGACATAGAAATGGTGGAAATTGTTCAACCAATTCATGGAGATCATTCTAAAGTAAATCATCAATTCGACTTGAACAAGCTTCCAAACTCAATTCAATTATTGAGAATATATATAGCCATTTGATTAAACAAAACATACTAGTTTTGCCGGTAAACAAAATTGGAGTAGATTTCTAAAAAATTTGGCTCCAAATTTTAGTTTTTTAAAAAAGTTTACGTGAGTAATTGAACCAACGTAGAAGTGTGTAGAATTTGTTAATAATGCTGACGATGTTGACAAGAATAATTGTTGTAAATGCATGGGGATCTTACACATGGGAAATGGATACATAAATACAAAAATAACCCATACCTGCCTTTCTTCTTTTTTGCGTATGTTTATCAGATTTATAATTTTATTAAATAAAATTTTAATAATTCAAGATTAATTAAAATTGTCATTTTTAAATTTACTTTAATATGTGTGTTTTTCCTAAACAAAAAAATAGAGTATATGAAATTAAAATGGATCATTTGTTAGATAAAAATTAGTTTATAATTTATAGAAATGTTGATTGACGATGAACTTTTATAATTATTAATTTATGATATTGATAAAACAATCAGTTTACATAGAATTTTCAATAAAACTTTAATCATTAATTTCCAGAAAAACGAATTAGACGTGGACAACCTAACTGACATCCCTAAGCACTTGACCTTATTTTTTGTAAGAGTAATTTGCACCATCGATAAAGCATAAGCCATATTTCAAAATATGTACACCTCACTCAATAAATTAATTTAAAAAAAAATGTTTTCTTGTCTCATGTGTTCTTTCTATATTGCAAACATAATGAAAAAAAATCTAAGAATTGTTTTACAGTTTTTATTTCGTGGACAGAAGTTTGAACGACTAACAAAGAGCTTCAACGTGATCAAAGACATGACCCGGTTGAGATGCTTATACTCATTCAGTCATCCTTGTCTTTTTGTGTCGATCTAATGAGAGATCACATCTCTATATATATAAGAACACCTCTAAAACAGATGGTGAGAGTTAAAATGATCACACATACAATACTAAAATGGAAATAAAGAAAGTGCAATAAGTGTCGGCGGATTTATATTGAATGTGAGACTGATCTAATTGATTGAAGCTAATTTCTATCGATTTTTTTTTTTTTTTTAAGAATAATACATGC